>Ga0160422_10000301_pt1 | contig 29567 bp, 30 predicted proteins | sample Fk160mmetaG_FD_108192 | JGI IMG/M metagenome (GOLD analysis project Ga0160422, IMG submission 108192) | Marine microbial communities from the Central Pacific Ocean - Fk160115 60m metaG | ecosystem: Environmental > Aquatic > Marine > Oceanic > Photic zone | place: The Central Pacific Ocean...
GATCGAGTGAGATTGGTGCGGGAGCCGGAATCTTTGAAGCTTCCGAAAGAAGAGAGTTAGTCATACACGCCACTTCCCGAGAACTTAATTGGAAGTCCTCTGCAGTTTTTCATGAAGGAGCTTTCGAGAATGAGAAGCGGAATCGAGTAAGTTCTCTTTTTCAATTGCTCCAAAGACAGGACGAAGGACACGAGATCATCATTGCGGTTGGAGCGGAGGCCGAAAAAAAGAGAATTTCCGATCTCATCAAAGAGGAATCTTCGCTTCACCGATTAGCTCCAACATTCGTTCCCGTCGGAATTAACGAAGGGATTCGAATCCCAAAAGGAGAACCAATGGATTTAATGAACCAATTTCTCGGTCAACCTGGCTCGGGACTTGCCTTGGTGGCGAGTAAGGATCTATTGGGAAGGGAAAGAAGTCGTCGCCCCACCCGATCGAGAAAAGCACGAGTTCAAAAAAAGGAAGTCGACCAAGCATTGGACTTTTCCGAGTTAATCGACGGCGATTACCTCGTGCATCATCAACATGGAATTTGCCGGTTTAATTCCTTGGGCAGGATGGAGGAAGAGAACGCGGGCGAAGAAGCCATTACCGTGGAATTCGATGACGGGCTTCTCCTCCATGTTCCTTTGCAGGAATCTCATCTTCTCTCTCGTTACGTCGGCTTGAGTAAGAGTAAACCCAAACTCGCTAAGATCGGGGGTAAATCCTGGGCAAAGACTCGCCAGGCAGCAGAGCTCGCCGCTCTCGATCTGGCGGCTGACCTCCTTCGTCTGCAAGCGTCCAGAGAAAGCCATTCAGGGCACGCCTTTTCACCCGATGATCAGTGGCAAAAAGAATTTGAGGATGCTTTCCCCTTTACGGAAACAGTAGATCAGCAGAAGGCAATTGATCAAGTCAAGCGGGACATGGAAGCGGAGGAACCGATGGACCGTCTGGTCTGCGGAGACGTGGGCTTCGGAAAGACCGAAGTGGCCCTCAGAGCAGCGTTTAAAGCGGTAATGGATGGCAAGCAGGTTGCCATTCTTTGTCCAACCACCATTCTTTGCCAACAGCACCTCAATTCATTCCGCGAACGGATGATCGATTTCCCCATTACGCTCGATATGCTTAGTCGCTTCCGAACGGGCAGACAACAAAGTAAAATCCTGGAGGCCTTGAGAATGGGCTCCCTGGACTTGGTCATTGGAACGCACCGCCTCCTCAGTAACGACGTCAGCTTCAAGGATTTGGGTCTGCTGGTTATCGACGAAGAGCAAAGATTTGGAGTGCAGGACAAGGAAGCGATCAAAAAACTTAAGGCGAGCGTTGACGTTCTCACTCTAAGCGCAACGCCTATCCCCAGGACGCTTTACTTTGCCATGGTGGGAGCTCGTTCGCTAAGCGCCATCGAAACCGCACCCGTCAATCGCTTGCCAATACGAACCGAAGTCCTCCACAAATCGGATGACGTTCTACTAAAAGCCATAAATGCTGAAATCCGACGCAACGGTCAGATTTTTTACCTACACAACCGAGTGAAGACGATTCGGTCCGTGGCTCGAAAACTGGAAACTTTATTTCCAAAGCTTCGCATCGCAGTAGGCCACGGTCAGATGAGCGAGGACGAACTTGAGAAGGTGATGACCGATTTCGTCGCTGGTGAATTCGACATATTGGTTTGCACGACGATCATAGAATCAGGCCTGGATATCCCGAACTGCAACACCATTATCATAGAAGGAGCCGACAAGTTCGGACTTTCGCAACTTTACCAACTTCGAGGACGGGTTGGGAGATTCACCCGACAAGCCTACGCCTACCTCTTGCTCAACCGCCACCTCACCGTTTCGGATCAAGCGAAGAAAAGGCTTTCGGCGATTCGTCAGGTCAATCAATTCGGAGCAGGATTCAGAATTGCCTTACGGGATCTTGAGCTTAGAGGCGCTGGGAATTTGCTTGGCAGCGAGCAGAGTGGACATATAGCAGGAGTTGGCTTTGAACTTTACTGCCGATTACTCAAGGAGAGCGTTTCGCGCCTCAAGGGGGACGAGATCAGCCTTCGCCCAAGTGCAGTCATTCGCTTGGATTTCCTATCGCCTCTTGGCGATATTAAGCCGAAGGACTCGATGAAAGCACTTGAGGCATGCATTCCGGAATCCTACGCTGCCGAACCTCGCCTGAGGATCGAGATTTACCGAAAACTTGCCCAGTTCCAAAGTACGGATGAAGTCAAGGAGTACGGAGAAGAACTGGAGGACCGTTTTGGAACTCCGCCGGATGAAGTGCGCGCCTTATTGATGGAAACTGAAATCCGATGCCTTTGCGAGGAAGCGAACTTCGATAAACTGGAAGTCAAGCAAGGCGAAATTCTCCTACGGTTGGTAAGGAAAGCCGGAGATAAAAACCTGAAATTCCTACGGTTGGCAGGAAAAATTCCTAGGCTTTCTTCGGAAACGCCTCTTTTAAAGTTGAAGGAACTGATTGCTTTTCTCAAAATCAGGATTCATGGGAATATGGAAAACAAAGCCTAGTCTTTCAGTTTTGGGGTTGGCGATCATCGCAAATCTCCTTCAAACGGAATTTGCTTGTGCCGGTGAACTTATTGAAGTGAACCGCATTGTGGCAAAAGTGAACGACCGCATCGTAACTTGGGGGGAGATTGCAAAGGCAATGGACCGCCTGAACTTTTCCGAGAGCGAAAAGAAACGCCGAGCGTCCGAATTCGTCGATGGGAAAATCGATCGTCTCCTTTCGATTGTTGCTTTTGCCGAAAAGGGTATGGCCATCCCCGATTCTTATATCGAACAGGAATACAACAAACGACTGATTCAGGAATTCAATGGAGACCGCAAACTCTTTCGGAATGTCCTCAAGAGCAACGGGCAATCCCAACTCGAATATCGAGATGAAATAAGGGAGGAAATTATTTACAGCCATATGCTTGCCACCCGTAGAAGACTCAAGGAAGAAATAAGTCCGGATAAGGTCGAGGCTTACTACAAGGACAACCCTTCCCTTTTTCTAACCGAAGAAAAGGTAAGGATACGTGAGATCGCCTTCTCGCAAATCGCAGATGAACCGCCATCCGTCCTGATGCAACAAGCAAGGAAAACAATGGCTTCCCTTGCCTCAGGAGACTCTTTTGAAAAATTGGCCTCTCAAAACGGGCAAAGCCCTTATCGCGACAAGGCAGGTGACTGGGGGGTGTTAGTTTCAAAGCGTGAAATCCGAAGCGAAGAGCTTAGAAAAGAAGCTTTCTCCCTGTCTAAAGGTGAGGTCTCACAACCTTTTTTGGTCAGTGTACTCGAACGAAAACAGGATGGAAGCATTGGCAAATCCGGAAAGTCGGCGGCCTATATAATTAAAGTGGACGAAAAAATTCCCTCAGGACGAAAATCTTTGGATGCGGTTCGTAATGAAATTGAAAAAATTCTAACAACGGAAATCGAGAAGGCCAGTCAGCAACGCTGGTTGGCAAAGTTGAAGAAAGACGCTTACGTCGAGATCAATCTCCCCAATTGATCTCTTTCAGTATTCGCAAAATCGGAATACCTCCCCATGGAAGGGCCTTCCCTTACAACCATTCATGAACTTCCGTTCGAAGAAAGGCCGCAGGAACGGCTCGAAAGACTGGGCGCAGCCGCCTTGTCGGATCGTGAGCTTCTTGCAATGCTGATCCGGTCGGGTACGGCTCGATTCGACGTTTTATCCATTGCCGATCAACTCATTCGTTCGGCAGGCTCACTCGCGGGACTTTTGCGTTGGGACTCTTCGGATTTCCTGGCCGTCCAAGGCATAGGTAAGATCAAGGCTCTGCAACTTAGTACCCAAGTTGAAATCGCCAAGCGAATGATGCGCGGACAGAGGATCGCGGAACTGATTTTAGACGAACCCCGCAAAGTCTGGGAATACCTTTATCCGGAAACTCGCTCCGACTCCGTCGAAAAGGTTTGGGTGCTCTGCTTGGACCGCAAGAATAAGTTAATTCGAGCAGAAACCGTCACTTCAGGAACCGCCAGTGGCAGTTTGGCTCATCCAAGGGAAATCTTCAGACCGGTCGTCCGACACGGAGCGACTGCGTTGATTTTAGCCCACAATCATCCAAGCGGAGACCCCTCGCCAAGTCCGGCCGACCTTCGGGTAACCAGAAGGATTTGTCAGGCGGCAAAGACAATGGGTATCGAAATGCATGACCATATTATCCTGGGAGAACCTGAGCATTGCCCGAATCGCAACGGTTACTACAGTTTTTCCGATGCTGGATTGATAACCTAGCATTCCCTTTTTTTACAACCTCAAGAAGATAAGGCAAGAACGCGTACGCTCCATCGGGCAACCGCAAAAGCGAGACCTTGATCCTGGTTATCTCTGCGATGGGGGAAGGTTTCAAATACTGTCGCCCCCGCTGATCCATAACCTCCGTAGTCAACGGAATCGGTATCGAGCAAGACTCGCCAATGCCCCTGGTGAGGGCAACCCCAGTCTCGATGTCTCAGTTGATCGGAAAAATTACAGGCAACCAGCAAAGTCTCCGCCGGCTCTTCACCAAATTTCAAAAACGATAGTGTCTGCCCCTTCGAATCGTTACAATCAAGCCACTGGAATTTATCAGACTTATGATCCGATTTCGACCAAGTTGGATGCCTCAGGTACAAAGCGTTCAGATCGGCGACCAACCGGCGCAACCCATCATGAAGGGGGTAGTCAAGTAAAGCCCAGTCAAGAGGGCTTTCAAAATTCCACTCCTGCCATTGACCGAATTCGCAACCCATGAAGAGCGTCTTTTTTCCAGGCCAAGTCCATTGCAAGGCAAGCAAAGCCCGAAGATTGGCCAAACGCTCGGCATGTTCGCCAGGATGCATTTTGTTCGCCAAAGAACCTTTTCCATGAACGACTTCATCATGCGAAAAGGCTTGAACGAAATTTTCAGAGAATTGATACATCGCCCCGAAGGTAAGATTGTCATGCGAATTCGGTCGCTCGTTTGGGGAAGCCGAGAAATATCGCAAGACATCATGCATCCAACCCATGTTCCACTTGAAATCAAAGCCCAAACCTCCGACGCTTGGAGGCTGGGTGATCTGAGGAAAGGCGGTGGATTCCTCCGCAATGCTAATTGCGTGAGGATGCTCTTCGTGAATGGCTTGATTAAACTGCTTGATGAATTCGATTGCTTCCAAATTTTGATTCCCGCCCAATTGGTTTGGAATCCATTCCCCATCCTTTCTGCCATAATCCAAATAGAGCATGGAGGCAACCGCATCGACACGGAACCCATCCACTCCGAATCGATCCAGCCATGCCACTGCGCTTCCGATCAAAAAACTTCTTACCTCCGGTCGGCCATAGTTGTAACAGAGCGTCCCCCATTCCGCATGATGACCTTGCTTTGGATTCTCATGCTCGAAAAGGCAGGTTCCATCAAACCGAGCCAAGGCAAACTCATCCGCAGGAAAATGCGCAGGAACCCAATCAATAAGTACGCCAATGCCAGCCTTTTTGATTGCTGCGACCATAACGGCAAACTCCTCGGGAGTACCATAACGGTAGGTGGGAGCATAGTAACCCGTGACCTGATACCCCCATGATGCTCCATAAGGGTATTCGCTTGGGGGAAGAAGTTCGACATGTGAAAAACCCATCTCCTTGAGGTATTCGGGTAATTGATCGGCAAGCTCAAGGTACGAAAGAGGACGATTTTCGCCATTGGCAAAACGCCAGGAACCCAAGTGCATTTCATAAATTGAGAGTGGTTCGTCTCTTGGATCACTCGGTTGTTTCGGTCTTTTCTGAATTAAATTTGCCACTTCCCTTTCCTCTATGATGGAGGCATTTCCCATCGGCGGTTCGAACCGCCAGCCGAAGGGGTCGGTTTTTTCCCGCAATTTCCCATCAGCGCCTAGAATTCTGAACTTGTACTTGTCTACGCATTTGGCAAAGGGAACGAATAGTTCCCTGCATCCGGAGTCACCCAAAGAACGCATGGGAAGAGAAATGGGATTCCAATTATTGAAGTCTCCGACCAAATGAACGCTTTTCGCGGACGGGGCCCAGACGACAAACGATACGCCCGATGATCCTTGGTGTTCGAGAGGGATCGCACCCATTTTCTCGAAGGGTCTCCGATCCCATCCTTCGGAGAAACCCTTTAAGTCATCATTTCCGAAACGAGGAAGAAAGGAATAAGGGTCTTCCCATTGCCGGTCACCCCCGGGGTAGACTGAGAGCAGAGAGTACTTGAACAGTTTGCGCCGTCGAGGCAGATGGAGTTCGAAAAAACCGCTCGAGTGAACCATCTTCATCTCAAAACTTTTGTTCTCCCCCGGTTGCAAGACACTTATTTTCAAAGCCCCCGGATCCCAGACTCTTACCACCAGACCAGAAGCCTCACCCAATTTATGCATACCCAACCATTGATGCGGGTTTCCCGTTTGCCCAGTCCGACAAGATTCGATTTCTTCGGAACTAATGATCATTTCAATTGGTTACAGTTGCTTGGAGACCTTTGCAAACACTACGAAAACAGTGTGGTTAATAAAAAATCATTTCCTTCTTGTTACGCAATCGTTTAGAGTCATCTTACGCTTAGTGAATCCTAAAATCCTCGCTTCATTCCTCTTGATCATTCTTCTTGCCTCTGCGTTTCAACATCTGGGAGCGGCTTCAAGGAAAGTGCCTCCATCACCTCAACCAACTTTGGAAGCTGATGACATTACCTTTGATGAAAAGACTCGGGTGTCCCAACTCAAGGGGAATGCTATCCTACGATCCTCTTCATTTGTTTTGTCCGCAGATAAGATTCTTTGGAATAATGAGAAATCGACTGCCGAAGCTAAGGGAGATGCCATTTTCACGGGATATGATCTCCGGGTTCTTGCTAAACGGATTGTCATTCACTTCCAAACTGGAGAAGTTATGGCGGAGAATCTTAAGGTGGGATATTACCCGTGGGTTTTGGAAGCTGAAAAATTCGACTCGGAAGCCCGTGATAATCAGAAAAGTTCGGCGAGATTTAGATTTAGCGAAGTAGAGTTGTTTTCTCGAAATAAAAGTCAAGCAAGTCCAAGTCTGCATATGGAAAGTATGACTTTGGATGGAAATAGCAGTAAATTCATTGCCAAATCCATCGGCGTAAAACTGGGCGATAAAACCTTTTTCAAAATTCCTAACCTACGCGGAAACCTTAACCAAAGAGCTCTCGACTACAATCTTCGAGCAGGCAAGATGAGTTCGGTGGGTTGGTATTTGGGCGCAAAAAGAACTTGGGCAGTTCGGGAATACTCCGATTTCACCCTTTCGGCCCTGATGTTTCCCGAACGGGGAATTTACTTTTCCCCTGTTCTTAAAGGCAATCAGTTGCCGGTTACGGAAGAATTCTACGATTACTCAGTTCGAATGGGTGGCATCGTCGATTATGGTGATAAGCGAGGGATGGACAGACTTGGTGAAGCAATTCCCCGGAATCGCGGACTTGTTGACGTCAATTTCATAAGGCGGATTTCCGAAAGGTGGAGATTTGCCGGACAAATGTTCGCAAATACGGACAGCGAATTGTACAGGGATTTTCAAAGTGACCGCTTTGCCCATGACCAATGGCGGCAAAACTTTGGAGAACTCAGTTACGAGGGCCCCGTCTACTCCATCTCCACATTAAGTCAATGGCAGCAAAATGACTATGACTCTCTCATTGAGCAAAGCCCAAACCTACGCATTGATGCGGGTCCAGCCCCAGTATTTGGCACCAAATTCAGTCATAGCTTAGCCTTGGAATATGCCATTTTAAAAGAGAAAACCTCCCATGGAATAACCGGCGAGGAAAGTAGGAAACTTGATCTTGGATACAAAATGCAACGTCCGTTCTCATTGCCCATGGGCTTAAGGTACGTTCCATCTCTTGCCTTTCGAGCGCAATCCTTCGACCTTGCGAACCAAGGCAATGCAAAGCGCCAATTGGGCGAATGGGGAAATGACTTGTATATCCAATTCCAGGGAAGTTATGAAGTTCACAACAAGATTTGGGAAATCGAGAGAATCGATCACGTAAGCGGTTTTTCTCTGCGGCACAGAAGAAGGACTCTTATGCATCAGAGCAATCTTAGTAATATCCCACTGCTTGATAATCCTTTCGCTGATCTTAATCTCTCACCCATTGATTTACTTGAGGAGATCGAAGCCGATGGACTGAAACCCCATGAAATCCTCCGCCTCGAATGGACCAATCGCCTTATTGGAAGCTATCAGGGAGCAAACAGGGAATTGATGAGTTTTAACCTTTTTCAGGATTTGTGGTCCAACGATCGATATGAGAACGCAAAACCTCATTCTTACGGTGAAATAGACTTGAGCCCAGCTCCTTGGCTTACTTTCTCAGCGCAATCGAAAGTTGATCTGGATACAGGTCAAAGCCTTAGAAATAGTCTTACTTGTAGAATTCGTGATGGAAGAATTAATGACCTTAGCGTCACTTATTTTAAATTCGATGACTTTGGCGAAGAATGGCAAGTTTTCCTTACTCGGAGGTTGGATTCGAGAAAACAAATTGCAATGGGAGTTCGTTTTGACGAGGAAACCAGTCAAGTTCCTTACTGGATGGGGGAAATCAAATACAGTCCCAAAGGAGATTGGACTCTTGGAATTGCAATCTCTCAAAGAGAGGGAACGGCAAAGGAGGACGAGCTGGCAATTGCTTTGAATGCAAATCTGTTTTCGTTTTGACTCTTTCCTACAAAGGTTGACTAAATGCGATTTACGTAAATATATTGTTAGTATGAACAAAAGGTACGAGCACACCGATTTACCTGTCAAAGACTCAAAAGTCATGGCTCATCTCCTCGGTCTGGGATTGGATGGTTCAGATGGTCACAAGCGAATAACCCAAGCGGAAAAGTTTTCAATCATGGGGGGCTCCGAGCAAACTCATGACAAGATGACTGAAACTCTCATCAAAACAGTGGAAGACTTGTCCATTAAGGGGAAGTCTCTCGAAGAAGCCTCCATGGAGGAAGTTTCAGATCTCATTCGCAAGAATACCCCAAAAGACTAATCTTTAACTGCTTATTGCCCTATGTCCGACCAACCTCCAAGACCCACCCTAAAACTCACTCCCAAGGAAGGGGAACCGATTAAGCCTGGGGGAACTCCAAAATTCAAAGTCACACGATCCCCTTTCGCGCCTAAGGTTGATGCAAACGCATCCTTACCTGCCTCCGCCCCGGCACCCGCGCCTGGAGCAGCTCCAGCACCCGTGCCCGCACCCACACCTGGTTCAGTTCCTGTGCCCGCCCCCACCCCACCACCTGCGGCGGCAAGTTTGCCTGCACCCGCACCCGCAGCGCCTCCTTCCGCATCACCACCATTACCTTCCGCTCCTCCCCCTGGAGCACCCCCTCCGCCTGCTCTTTCTCCAACTCCTCCTGCCCCAGCTCTTGGTTCGCCACCCCCTCCCGGGAATAGTCCTCCCCTTCCCCCTCCCGGCGCCCCCCTTTCATCACCTCCCCCAAGCAAAGCTCCTCAATCTGCTCCAACAAGCCCAACCAGTCCTGTTCCGGAAAAAAAGTCCAAACCAAGCATCTTCTTCCTCATCATAGACTTTTTAGTCTTCGGAGGAGCCGTGGCTGCGGCTGTGCTTCTTTTTCTCAAACCTTAACCACAACCGTATCACCACTCTAATGAGCGAACTCATCAACCTGAACAAGGAAAGTTTCGAAAAAGTCGTTTCGTCCGGAAACAAAACTCTCATGATCGATTTTTGGGCCCCATGGTGTGGCCCATGCAAGGCCTTAGGTCCTATCCTTGATGAAATCTCATCCGAAATGAGTGACGTTGTAGATATCTACAAAGTGAACATCGATGAGAATACAGACCTTGCTCAAGAACATGGCGTGAGGTCCATTCCCACAATTCTCGTTTACAAAAATGGCAATCTGTCCGAAACATTGGTAGGATTGCAAACCAAGGATGATTTAATAAAAACAATCGGGTCTTAAGAGCCCTTCCCGGTCTTGCTCATCTTTTCGGGGTTCTTCCCCCACATATTCTGCAGTCCGTGCCATTTGGCTTTGAGGTGAGGATACCCCTGCCTCTCTCATAAAACGAACAACCGGGGCGGTGGATTTTACCGAAACTGGTAACCCAATAGCTTAATCTCGGGACGAAACCGCCTTGGCCGCCATGCAAGAGGTTTGGAAACTGCGGTTTGGGTGTAAGAACCTTACCTACCTGCCGAGCGTAATTGTAATCATTGGCCCAAACGCCTAGGCTCATGCGTTTTGCTTTTAATTCGGCTAATAGGAAGGGGCCATATCTTCCCGTCTCATCCTCCAAATGCCACCCAACCCCTTGCGCTATTGCTTCTCGGGAAAAATTCAAGGTTCCGTTGACAACCCTAAGTTCAACCACCTTTAGGTTCGCGGCATCAAATTCCTGACGAATAGTTATCTGGGGGTAGGCGGAAAGCAAATGCTTTTCGGTAAAGCTCAAGCTTTGCTCAAACCCTGGTTCCCCTCTTTGGGGAAAACCAACACCCCATGCTCTCATACGAAGCAAAAAGTTTTCACTCTTGATGTCGAAAACTCCTGGTTGAATCACCCGGATGACTTCATAAGAAGGAATTTCATCAGTCCCATTACCATCTTTGCTCAGGTTAGTGCCTCCAAAAGCAAAACAGAATGGTGAAAAGATTCCGAGATAGAATAATACTCGAGCCATGATTCAATAGACTAAATGAAACTCACGACAAATCAAGAAACTCCATTTAGCCACTTGATCTTTCCAATAAAATAATTGATACAGAAAAGCATTGTCATACCGAAGTTCATCCACAGTTAGAGATTTCATGCTTAATCTGGCCCAATATGGCTAAATACAAAAAACCAAGAGCCTCAACCATTGGGACACCGGTCTGCCACCGCAAACGCAGAAATTGGCAGGACGACCGAGATTTGCTTGAGGAATTGGCCGGTTTGGTGAATCTTCTCGATGGACCATATGATTACTACGAGCAAGGAGTTGTCGCCTTCAGAGAGAAAATCAAAGGGTTTCGCGAAGTTGGCTTCGAGCAGAATACGGAAGCCTTCTTTCTGGCTATGTGGATTCGAAAAACTTTAAGCGATTTATTGATTAAACAAGGAAATTATGACTTACGCATTCATCCCATTCAATTTCCCCAAGACATTGAGGCCGTCATCCGTGACGAAGAAAAGAAAAGTACTCAAAGCGGATTTCCTCAGATGCTCTCTGGGGTTAGTTTGGACACCTTGTTTCCAGACCCGCAACTGAGAGCCTTTGCTCTGGAAAGAATGCAAATCCTTTACCGGGGCGACCTCATTGCCTACCTTTCTTCTTTAGTTGCCAAAGAGAAGCAATCCCTAATGACCTTCTCTGCATCCATCATGGATTTGATTAACATTTGCCAACATATGTTGGCGCTCCGCGATATTCGCATTCAGAAAAGATTTTCAGTCGGAGAAACTGATCTTTGGATTCCCATGTACTCCATGGGTGTGGAAGTCAGGAATTCATGGAGCGAGGAGGAGGAAATTGAGGTGATACGAATTCTAAGCAACACAAATTTCAGACTTCGTTCGAAATATTTGGTGATGGTAACTCCCGATGACTTGTCTGACGAATCCTTTCTCCAACTTCGTGAAATTGAAAAAAGGGGGGTATTCGAAAACCTTTCCGTCATCCGAATTGGAGACTTTGGAAGCTATTTGGATCAAATTGTTGAAATCGAGGAAGCTCAACTTTAGCCACCAGGAACGATTTCCTCTCTCTTCAATCTTCCCTCTTGGTCCCAAAGTCTTCGCCCGCGATATTTCCCATCGCTCCAGTACTCCTCTTCACGAATGATGCCCTTTCCCCACCATTTCGTCTTAATTCCAGACAGGATTCCATTATCGAAGATCGCTTCCAATGCCGGAGAACCATCAGGAAACCGCCTAAGTTGCTGTCCATGTGGAAGACCGTCCTTGTAGGATGCTTCCATGGAAATGGTTCCATCTTCGAAACGACCTATCATGCGTCCTGTAAAGGGAATCTCCAAGCCATTCCGGTAAATCAATCCATCTTCCCCCGTCCTCGATTCCGAGCTTGAAATAGTCGGATAAGAACGGAGAGGTTTCTCGTAATCCATCATGATCTCTTCCTCCGTTCGATCCTTTGAAACAAAAAGTGATTCCTTCGCATCGGAAACTTCCGTTTCCTTCGGGCTCACATTATCATCGCTATGCTGATACGCTACCTCCTCCTTGCTCTCCGAGCAGGATAGAATGAGCAGAAAAATCAGAATGCTGCATAAGACTTCCAATATGACATGCATGAGGCTTGTCTAATTAGCTTGGAGAATCTTTATAAACAGGTAAACAAAAATGAAAACCCTCTTTTTAATCAGACACGCAAAATCCAGTTGGAATCACCCTGACCTAAAAGACATCGATCGTCCCCTGAATGAAAGAGGTCTCGCAAATGCTCCGTCCATGGCACAAAGAGCATCAACCCAATGGACAACACCTGGTCTTGTCCTCAGTTCGCCGGCAAGGAGAGCGAAGGACACGGCAAACCTCATGAAACCGCTTTGGTTTCCGAATCAGGATATCGTTATTGAAAAAACCCTTTACGAGGGCTCCCCCTCTGAGGTGCTTGATTTAATATCTTTCACCGACGACGTTTTCGAATCGGTTGCACTGTTCTTTCACAATCCAACCATTACCTTTCTGAATCACATGCTGACTGGATCGGCGGCTTTTGAATTTCCGACTTGCGGCATGTCCAACCTCCAATTTGAAGGAAAAAGCTGGGGTGGACTTGAAGTCTCGACTTGCTCCCAAATCGACTTCGATTACCCGAAAAAAAGAGCGAACCCTAAAGGTCCATGTGGCTGAGAATTCTTTCTGCGGCCTCCTCAAAAGCACGATCGTCATATTCACCGACTTCCTCTGGGTTTAGCCTAAGGCAAAAGGCAAGGTCATCGGGCATACTCATGAGTTTTTCGATACATTGACCTGGTTGCAAAGTTTCTACGGAAAAGCCTTCGCCCTTTGGGAATGGGATGCCCTCATCGCCATCAGCTAAGTTTATAGGCTTTTGTTTCGGATTTTGATCCTCGGACTTCAGGTTCTGGCTCTCGTTCATATCTATCACAACTTATCTTCTCCATTTTCGCCTCAATTGAAACGAGTGGTTGTGATTCTGACTTACCTCCTGTTAGTCGAACCCTTGGTTAACAATAGTCACTTCCATGCGACTACTCTTAAAATCGGTTCCATTCGCCCAAACTTTAGAAAAATCTTCTTTCTCCTTTTCATTTTCCCTTTAACCGTGAGAATAGCGATATGACCAAGCAACCCTCCAAAGCGTATGAAAACATAGACTTCCTCAATGAGCATGAAGCTCGCCCCATCCGAGTGCTTTGCGAATTAATCGAACCGGACTCCAGACTTAAAAAACAAGGTATCGAGAATACGATTGTTTTCTTTGGTTCGGCGCGCCCCAAACCTCTTGCCGAAGCAAAACGTGATCTGGACGAATTACTCTCATCTAATAAGGACGAGGATAGCTTGGACCAAGGTACTAAAGCAGAGGTCCAGAGGGCCCGTCGCATCTTAAAATTATCTGAGTATTACGATAAGGCGGTCCAACTTGCCGAAAAAGTTGCGGAATGGGGGAAGAACAACAACGGAAAGAAATACCACATTTGTTCAGGCGGAGGCCCCGGTATGATGGAAGCGGCGAATCGAGGCGCTGATAATCGAAAATGCGAATCCATTGCGTATGGAATCAGCTTGCCCTTCGAGCAAGGCGTCAACTCATTTGCAACGCCAGAGCTTTCCTTTGAATTTCATTATTTTTTCATCAGAAAGTTCTATTTCCTTTACCATGCAAAAGCGGTTGTCGTTTTCCCTGGTGGATTTGGCACCATGGATGAACTCTTTGAAACCTTGACTTTGATACAAACCAAGAAAATCAATAAGAGCATACCAATTTATCTTTTTGGGAAAGATTTTTGGAGTGGACTGATCAACTTCAATCAGTTCGTGGAATGGGGGGTTATTTCTCCCGATGACCTCAAGCTCTTCAAGATCGTTGATACTGTAGATGAGGCTTTTCAAGCGGTCACAAAAGACCTGACCCAAGATGAGAATTCTTGCGAGCTTTAGTTTCGATTTCTTGGGAAATCATTCAGTGGGCGTTAACTTTTGCAATGCGAGTTCCAAATCATCAGGGATTTCGGCGCGAAAGGTAAGCCTTTCGCTCGATCTCGGACAGTTAAAGCTTAATTCACAGGCATGAAGCATAACACGGCTAAAGAAGACAGGGGATTTTCCATTTTGCTTAAAACCATAAGTCAAGTCCCCTGCAATCGGATTGGAAGCATTGGAAAAGTGAACTCGAATCTGATGAGTCCTGCCCGTTTTTATCTCACAATCAATAAAACTGAACCCCTCTTCGAAGCGTTTGATTAAGTGCCAGGTGGTCAGTGCAGGCTTTCCGTGTTCGGCAACCGTCATTTTCACCCGAACCTTTGGGTGACGAGCAATCGCACCATTGAATTCTCCCTCTGTTCCGCTTAACTGCCCTGACACCAAGGCACAATATTTCTTCTGAGTTTTGCGATCTGAAAATTGAGAAACCAAAGAGTGATAGGCTTGCTCGGACTTGGCTATGACCATAACGCCGCTGGTTTCCTTGTCCAAACGATGAACAATCCCAGGGCGCTCAGGGGCTCCAATCGGGCAAAGCTGATCCGGGCAATGGTGCATGAGGGCATGGACCAAAGTATCCGCCGAAGTCCCATCGCCTGGATGAGTCACCATTCCCGAATCCTTGTTTACTACGATTAGGTGATCATCTTCATGAAGAATCTTCAGGGGGTAGTCGTAAGATTCGATGGGGGAGCAAGATGGACGCTCCAAATCGACCATCAACTCATCATCAGGAAAAACTTTCGTCTTTGGTTCCAACTTAGAGCCATCCGAACGGGTTACGCGTCCCTCCTCAATCGCTTTCCTGATCCATGTTCGGCTCACTTCGGGAAACTGGTCTGCCAAGACTTTATCAATCCGTCCGGTTACGTCCAACGGGCAACGAAAGAATCCCTTAATCATCGCCCTTATGGTAATTTTCGATGATTTTGAGGATCTCAGCTTGGGACGAGCGCTTCTCAGACAATTCCATATCCGCCACCTCAAAACCATTCCAAGCGAGGCTTCCTATATCAGAAACCGAACAATTCAAACGATCCATGCAATTGAGGTACTCTTCGCAAAGCGAGTTGTTGAAGGAAAAAGGATCATCCGTACTGATTGTACATGAAATCCCTCGATCAATGAATTCCTTGAGAGGGTGATCACCCCATTCCCTTACGACACGCAGTTTATGATTGCTGATCGGACAAACGTCCAAGGTCGAACCGGAATCAACGATTACCTTCATGACGTCTTCGCTTTCCACCGCACGCACGCCATGCTGTATCCTCCGAACTCCCAATCGTTCGATTGCATGCGAAACGTTTTCGGCAGGTCCGAATTCTCCAGCGTGAGCCTTGACTGTAAGACCGTTTGAACGAGCCTTTTGCCAGAAAGGAATCGTCCAATCCTCCATCGGAAGACTCTCCAAGCCATGAAGATCGATTCCAGAAAGCTGCTCCCATTTTTCAATCGCTTCCTCCAAGCGCGGAGCCAGATAAGGGGTGTACGCATTTCTGCTAATACCCATGAAAACCCTCACTGTCAGTCCCTTTGGCACAGCCGCCAGAATAGCGCTCAGAATTTCTTCGCCCGGAATCTTCAGGAACTCCATCATGCCGGCATGAAAGCTGGTTTCAACATATCGCACTTTTTCAGCAAGATGATTTTCGAAAATTCGTTGGGCCGCATTATAATAAGATTCGGCTGAATTGAATACCAAGAGAGCATGATCAATCAGAATGGACTCAAATTGCTCAAAGCTCTCATACCTGAAATCCGGCTTCCTGAAAGCAGGGATCGAAGAAAACTTTTCGGGGTTCGTCTCTCGAAGCATTTCCCAAGGGAGAGCTCCTTCGACGTGCAAGTGTGTTTCGGTTTTCGGCAAATTGGCTATTAATTCCTCTACCGCCGAACCTTTCATAATAAACACGAATCTATTTACCAAGCAGGTGATCGGGATTCAACTTGAGCAAATCTTCCTGAACGAAAAGACCGTCCTTTCGGATTAATTCGTCATCGAACCAAATTTCGCCACCACCCCACTCCGGTCTTTGAATGCTTACCATATCCCAATGAACCTGTGATTTGTTTCCGTTGTTGGCTTCCTCATAAGCTTGACCCGGGGTAAAATGAAAAGAACCTGATATTTTCTCGTCGAAAAGAATATCGAGCATCGGATTCGTGATCATAGGGTTGAATGCAATCGCAAATTCGCCTATGTATCTAGCTCCTTCATCAGAATCAAGAATTGCATGGAGCTTGTCTTCATTCGAACGGGAATTTGCTTCGATGATTCTCCCCTTCTCAAAACTCAATCGCACTCCCGAAAAGGAAGTTCCCTGATAAATCGTATCCGCATTAAAGCTAACGTAACCTTCGACGCTATCTCGAACAGGACATGAAAAAACTTCGCCATCCGGGATATTATGCGTTCCACCACATGCGACGGCATCGATTCCCTTTAGTGAGAAGCGAAGATCCGTGTCAGGGCCGACGATTTTGACTTGATCGGCCTTTCTCATTCTCTCCTCCAGAGATTTCATTCCCACTGTCATTCGATCGTAATCCATGCAGCACGCGTTGAAATAAAAATCCTCAAAAGCTTCCGAGCTCATTTTGGCCTGCTGAGCCATGGATGAAGTAGGCCACCTGAGCACACACCATTTAGTCTCCTTCACTCGCCAATCCAAGACTGGCTTAAGGATTTTCATTGCCCGCTTCATGTCCTCTGCAGGCAAGTCCGAATTCTCAAAGACATTGGACGAACCGCGCAAGGCAACGTATGCGTCCATTACTTTCATTCTTTGCAACTCCCAAGTCAGGGCATCCTCGAACTGAATATCCTCTCCACCAAGTATGCATTCACGGTCAAGCCGAGCATGCTGGACTTGAACGAAAGGGATTGCTCGTCTTGCTCTGGCGGCGCGGACCAAGGCCAGCACCATGGCATCTGGAACGTCAAATGCGTGAATCAGGATCTTCTCTCCTGCAGTTAGGTTGGTGGAATGCGAGACAAGGTTCTCGGCAAGGGTCAAATAACGCGGGTCCATGCTCAATCCTCCCTCAGACTCCTCGGCGAATTTTGGAGCCTACGAAATTAATCCTCACCCGATAGACTTTTTGAACCCGGTTAATAATTTCGAAGGTTTTGGGATCCACGCGGGAAGGAACGTCCTTTTTACGTATATCAACAACAGCGGTGAAACCGCGTTCGGTGAATACGTCAATCAGCATTGCAATGGCCAAAGGGTCATCAAAAACCGCCTCTTCCGAATTGATGTAGGCAAGTCCGGAAATCGAATGTTTTTCCACTATGGGAATGAATTTTGATTTGATCAAACCAACGACTTGCTCGAAAAGCTCGGAATGGAATTTCTCATAGGAGTCCAAGCGGTGAACGAGTATTTGCCTGGCATGAAGCGAGAGCTTCTCGGCCAATGGGATCGAAGCGATCCGATCGTAGGTGGCCTCATCCAACTCCAGAGAACTCTGGTACTTGAGTTCGCTAATGATCCTCTGCTGAACCTCGATCACAGAGCCATGGGCATTGATGAAATGATAATGGAAAACCTCACGCAAGGTAGTCAGAGAGTCATATGTCGATTCCTTGAAGGTCTTATATCTGCGATGGGCGGCGTCCTCATCCAGGTCGGTTTTTCGTATTTCCCGAATTTCTCCAACTCCGGAAGCTTCAACCTCGGCATTGTGAGCAATGGTGCGTTGTCCTCGCAACAGCTGCCTTCGCACACTCTCGTCTTCATCAATGAAAAGCATGATTATGTGAAACCGTGGCTTCGGAAACTGCGACTCTTGAAAGGTCCCGAGATGCTTGCTTCTCAATTCGCTTAACTTTCCATGGAAAAGCTTTAGGCATTCGACCTGTGTCTTCGTTCTGGGATAGCCGTCCACTATGGCTCCACTTTCATACATGGGGTCGAGTAAAGAGCGTAAAACCAGCTTTGTTACCTCTCTGTCACCAGCGAGCAGACCCGCGTCAATTTTCTTCCTAGCCTCGGGAGACTTGAGGAGTTCACTCACGATGATGGGCTTTTCCGTAAGGTCCCTAAATTCCATTATGAAGGCGGTTTGAGTCCCCTTTCCGGCTCCAGGCGAGCCGTTTAACCAAAAGATTTCGGCGGGAAATCGCAAGTTTTCCCCACCCAACTCTTGTTCAAGTTCGTGCCAAACGGTATGAAAAATGAGCTGAGCGTCCTTAACCTCCAAATCCTCGACTTTCTTTGGTCCTTCATTGGAGCTTGAATCCTCACTCTCAGGCAATTCCTGCAAGGTTTGCTTTTCAGATGGTTTTGACTTCTGATCTACTGACATATTGTTGATGATTTGATTGCTTTGAAAAATTTCCGGAAAAGCCAAGCGGACTAGATGCCCCCCCCCATTTCGTATTCCTTCAAATTCTCCATCGAGTGATCCATTTTCAAGGAAGGAAGACTTTCTTCGGCACACTCCCCAACGATTTTGGAGGGTACGCCCGCCACGGAAACGTGAGGAGGGACGTCAGTAAGTACCACACTGCTTGCTCCAACCCGAGCGCCTTCTCCGATTTCAACGTTACCTAGAATCTTGGCGCCCGCTCCGATCAGGACTCCCGAGCGGATTTTCGGATGACGATCCCCCCTTTCCTTCCCCGTTCCCCCCAGAGTGACCTCATGAAGGATCGAGACGTCATTTTCGATGACAGTCGTCTCACCGGCAACGAAACCAGTAGCATGATCCAGCATAATTCCCTTTCCGATCCTTGCTGCCGGATGAATATCAACCGAATACACGATTGAAGTCAGGCTTTGCAAATAAAGAGCGATTTCTCTGCGGTCCGCGTTCCAAAGAGCATGCCCAACCCTATAGGAGCACAATGCCTGAAATCCCTTGAAATACAAAAAGGGGCTGATGAAATCATCGCACGCCGGATCCCTATCCCTGACTGCAAGAAGGTCTGCTTCGATCGCACCCATAACTTCCTCGGAAGATTCAAGGCTCTTTCTGAAAAGCCCACGAAGATCATCCTCGGGAACCGATCCTTTCGCCAAGCGAGAGGACAAACGCCAACTCAACGCATCCGACAAGGATTCACGCTCCAAAATCAATTCGGTAAGAATCTTGGAAAGAATTCTTTCGCGAGAAGCTAAGGAAGTCGCTTCTTCTCTCAATTTCGACCACATCGAGTCACTCATGGTAAGGATTTTCCGGTTTCAAGCTTTGAAAAGGTTCATTCATCTCCGTAAAACTTTTTGCCAATTGCCACTTTATCCCTTCCCTGAGCCACTCTCCATTTGTTGGTATCCCGTAAAGAGTAGACGCATCCGCAGTATTCCTGTTGGTAGAAACCTTCTCGCTTGGAAGTCTCGATCATCCTTTGAGATCCTCCCGACTTTCGCCAGTTGTAGGTCCAATAGGTCAAATCCTCATACCTGGAAGCAGCTCGCTCTCCGCATCCATTGATTTGTTCCATATTCTTCCAGCGAGAAATCCCCAAACTACTCGAAAAAAGCTTGTACCCGTTTTCATGAGCATACAACGCAGTGCGCTCGAAACGCATATCGAAGCAAACGGAACACCGAGCCCCTCGTTCGGGTTCCCACTCCAAACCTTTGACTCTTTGAAACCACTTATTGGTATCGTAATCGGAATCGATGTGCTTCACACCGATTTTTTCGCAAAACTTCTTATCCTCTCCCTTTCTAATTTCATATTCTCGTTTTGGGTGGATGTTGGGATTGTAAAAGAAAACCGTTGGAGTAATTCCAGATCCCAAAAGCGTCTCGAGAACTTCGCCCTCACAGGGAGCGCAGCATGAATGAAGCAGAATGGACTTTTCCCCATTCGGCGCAACGAGTATTGGACGCTCTGCAGAATTCACGACAGAATAATACCTGCCATCTGTGGGAATGGCAATCCGCTTATTCGGCCTTGAGGTTGCGTTTCATCAAATCCTGTAAGGCAAGAGCCGGTTTCTTGTTCTGATAAAGAATAGCATGAATCTCTCGTAAAATAGGCATTTCCACTGAGATATTGCCACATTTTTCATAAAAACAAGCGGTAGCCCAATAACCCTCGACAACCGTCTTCTGGGAGCGCACGACCTCATTGGGATTGATCCCCTTCGCTAATTCCAAACCAAAGGTCCGGTTTCGGCTCCATCCGCCCATGCAAGTTCCGATCAGATCTCCGAAACCGCTCAGTCCCATGAAAGTTTCGACTTCCCCACCCAAGGCAACCCCTAGGTCGACCATCTCGCTCATGCTTCTGGTAAGCAGTGCCGCGCGGGCATTATCACCCAAACCCAAACCATCCGAAAGTCCGGTGGCAATGGCATAGACGTTTTTAAGGCAACTACCAAGGCCCACTCCAATACGGTCCTCGGAACGGTAAACTCTCATCATTTCCGAACTAAGTCCGTCCTGTAGTTGAATGAGGGAATCCTTCGGTCCATCCATTGCCAAGACCATTGCCGCCGGTTTGCCCTGCGCCACATCCAAAGCGTGGCTAGGTCCGGTCAGATAACCCGAACGGACGGTTGAGCCAAACTCTTCCTGTATGACTTCGTGGGCAAACTTATTGGTTTCCGGTTCAAGCCCCTTGCATAATGCAATGACTCCCTTCAACTGAGCGAAATCATCTTTAAAGGCCAAAACCGAACGACAAGTTTCGCGAAGCGCGTGAGAGGGACATGCCATGAACAAATAATCGCTCTCCATGACCACCGGGCGCAAAGAGCAACCGACCTGCATGTCAGCCGTAAACGCGACACTCGGCAAATATTCTTCGTTGGTCCGCTCACTGGACAATCGCAACGCATGCTCCATCCGCCTTGGAACCAAGGTGACCACATGACTCTGTTTTGAAAGGTAAATGGCAACGGCCGTACCCCATGCACCAGCTCCCAGGACACAAAAGTTCATTTGGTGGGCAACTGGCGGTTTCTGATTTCTTGAACGAATTCACCAAGGGCTTTACTGACGATCTGGTTCAGATTCGCATAGGGTCGCACGAAGGAGGGCACGGGACCGTTCGACCAACCGAGCAGATCCGTGGTGACAAGTATTTGTCCATCGCACGCTTCACCACTCCCAATGCCTATCAGAGGAGGCAAAACCTGACGAGCCAGCTCGGATGCGACCTTGGGCTCAATCATTTCACCAACGATGGCAAAGCAACCAGCTTCCTCTAGGGCAATGGCATCGGTATACAAGTCCTCCGCCTCCTCTTTGGAAGCCCCGTATTTACGGTATCCCCCTATCGCTTTGACAGTTTGGGGCAACAAACCGATATGACCTAAGACCGGAATCCCCGTTGCCACGAGCTTCTCAATGTCATCGGCAACGTCTTTCCCGCCTTCGAGCTTAATTGCATCCGCCCCACCTTCCTGCATCAATCGCCGAGTGGATTCAAGCAGTCGGTCAAAGGATAGACTGGCCTCTCCGAATGGAAGGTCCGCAACAAGGAGGCAGTTTGGATTACTCCGTCTCACCGCTGCAGTGTGCCGAACCATGTCGTCCAAAGTAACGGGAATCGTGGTATCATAACCCAAAAGGGTCGTTCCGACCGAATCTCCGACCAAGAGAAAGTCCACCCCTGAATCGGAGACCGCACGGCCCATGATGGCATCATATGCAGTTAAGCCAACAATGGGTCGTTTGCCTTTTAATTGAAGAATATGGGAAACCGTTGGCTGAACTTCAACCGATCCACCGCGCGTTTTTTTTCCTTTTGACTCTTGGTTCCCACGCCTAGACCCTGTGGCCTTGCTCCCTGAAGCAACGCTCGAAGACCGATCCACGGCATTGTCCTTAGTCTCGGAACCGGATTTATTCCTGGAACTCCTACCACGATAAGCGTCCTTCTTACCGCTTACTTTTCTTTCTTCCTTATCACTCATATTCAATTTTCTCCGGAGAAACTCTTTATTATACGATCGAGAAAAACCCGCTCATCTGGAAGTAACTTAAGCTGAACCGACTTAACGGTTTCGGCGATCTGACCCTTTCGGCGAGCCCCAACGATCGATGAAGTGATTTCATCTCGACTCAAAGTCCATGCCACCGCCAACTGCCCAACAGTTCTCCCGGTTTCATCGGCAAATTTCTTCAACTGCTCTTGGAATTCCAAAAAGGCTTTCATTCCATCCTCGCTTTGCAGGGGTTTAACCACGGGATGGTCGGGTTTGTGCTTTCGCCAATCGTTGTCGGGAAGATTATTCAACCATTCTCGCGAAACCTTACCGGTGAGCAAACCGGAATGCATGGGACTGTAGGCCAAAACTCCGGTTCCCCTCGAGGCGCACCAAGGAAGAACTTCTTTTTCGATTTCACGGGCCAACATGCTGTACATGGGTTGGTTGGAGGTTACGGGGGCAATGCCCTCCAATATTTCGAGTTGATCAGACCAACAATTGCAAACCCCTACCCAACGCACCTTCCCTTCTCTTTTAAGGTCTTGGAGAGTCTGCCAAGACTCCGCCAGATTCTCGATGGGCTCGGGCCAATGAATTTGATAAAGGTCAATCCAATCCCTACCGATTCTTCGAAGCGAACCTTCCACCTCATCACGAATCGTTTCCGCGGAGATAAATCTCCTCGGTCTCTTATTCTCCATGGGCAAGACTCCGCATTTGGTTGCTACAATCACCTCATCGCCTTTCCACTCCCTCAAGGCCTTTCCCACTGCAACCTCAGCCTCCCCGAAACCGTATGCATGAGCCGTATCGATCCAATTAATCCCCATCGACAAGGCTTCTAAAATAGTAAGAACGGAATCGTTTGCGTCCTGATCACCCCAACCCATACCCCATTCTCCACCACCAATTGCCCAAGTGCCCAAACCTATTTGGGACAAGACTAAATCTGAATTTCCAAGTTCTTTGAATTTCATCGGCAAATCACTATAAAACGGCAAAATCAAATTGATTGGAAGAGTAAAGAATTCTCTTACCTTGCTCGGTCGGTGAAAAGCGAATAGTTCTCAGAATATGAAAACGATCTTCATAACTGGGGCGAGCAGGGGAATTGGCTTCGAAATGGCCCGACAATCACTTTCTTGCGGAAATCGAGTAATTGCCTCATGCAGAAACCCCGACGACGCCGATGAGCTAAATTCGCTTATGGATTCATATGATCAACTTGATCTTTTGGAGATGGACGTTTGTTCGAATGATTCCGTCAACGCCTGCCTTTCCCATCTTTATTCCAAAAGGCAACCCATTGACCTCCTTTTCAACAACGCGGGAATTATCGACTGGCGTAATTTCCATGAGATCAGCGAAGACTCCTTCGCAAGAATTTACCAAACCAATGTCGTCGGAGCCTTTCTCTGTCTGCGCGCCTGCCTACCCTGCCTGCGGCTTTCCGGAAGCCCTCTTGTGGTTAATTTATCTTCCCGACTCGGATCCATCGACCTGCGTGGAGAAACCCAACTTGGCGGCGCCATTGCCTACCAATGCTCCAAAAGCGGCTTGAACATGCTCACCAAACAAGCTGCCCTCGACCTCAAAGCACTTGGCATATGCGTTGTCTCCCTCAGTCCCGGGTGGGTAAAAACCGACATGGGAGGAGACCAAGCCAAGTATGAAGTTGAGGAATCAGTTCGTTTGTTGAGAACGACCATTGAGAATCTCTGCTTGGAAGATACGGGGACATTCATAGGAGAAGACGGTCTGCCAATTCCATGGTAACGTAGTTCCTTCCTTGTTATACGGCTGGAAATCAACTAGTGGATAATGGATGAATCAATCGTTGTTCGCATTAGTCTTACTTCACTTGCTCGGATTATCCGCAAGTTTTGCTCTCGAAGTGGGTGACCAAGCCCCAGGCTTTTCCGCACTCTCTTCCGACGGGGTTAATTGGGAATCTTCATCGCTTCTCGGCAAAAAGCATCTTATTGTCTACTTTTACCCTGCCGCAATGACGGGAGGGTGTACCAAGCAGGCTTGCGCCTACAGTGACCATGAGAAGGAGTGGAGATCAAGGGGGGTCGAGATAATTGCCATTAGCGGAGATTCCCCAGAAAACCTCAATCTCTTCAAGAAAGCCGAAAACCTAAACCTTACTTTGCTTTCTGACCCTCAAGGGAAGATTGCCAAAACCTTTGGGGTTCCAACAGGCAAAGGCGGACAGATCGAGCGAGTTGTAAATGGAGAAAAAGTTACCTTAAAACGCGGAGTTACCGCCAAAAGGTGGACTTTCGTAGTCTCCAAGCAAGGAAAAATACTCTTCGTCAACGATCGGGTAAACGCAGCTCAGGACAGTTCATCGCTGCTAAGTCTTTTCAAGGAGAAAAATCTTAAGTGAATCGAGCGAGCCCGGGAAAAGTAAGGAAAAAGCTTAAATCCATCGCCAAAACACGACCGGTCGACGTAAAGGTTGGAAAGCGAGGCATCACTCGAGCTCTCCTCCTTGAAGTTCGCAAACCTCTGGATAAGGATGGAATCGTCAAGGTTAGCCTCAATGCAAAAAAGCAAATCCGAATCGATCAAGCCAAGGAATTGGAAGAAGAACTTCAGGCCGAACTTATCTCCATGATCGGTAAAACCGCATCTTTCGCAAGAGAATCGTGAAAGGGAAAGCGCAGCCACTACATACGGGAGACGAGGTGCCTGATTTTTCGACTCGTGATGAATCGGGCAACTTGATTTCCAAGTCTTCTTTGCTCGGCACAAGCTATTTGATCTATTTCTACCCCAGAGACAATACCCCAGGGTGTACCGCGCAGGCTTGTGGCTTCAGGGATTTGATTCAAGATTACCGAGCCCTGGAAGTTTTGGTACTAGGGGTGTCCGGGGACTCCCCTGCATCCCATATAAAATTCATCAAAAAGAACAAATTGCCCTATCCTTTACTCATGGATGAGGACCACCAAATCGCCTTATCCTTTGGAGTCTATGGAGAAAAGAAGTTCATGGGCAGGACATTTGACGGCATTCACCGTAGCTCATTCCTCGTGGGGCCAGACGGTAAAATCATAAAGGCATACCATAAGGTAAAAGCCAAATTAAACCCGGATGAGGTATTGGCCGACCTCATCCGTATTCGAGAAGAAGCCGGACAATAAAAGCAATCAACTAGAGGCTGTCGTCGCAGCCTCAATGATCCCTAAAAATGCCCTTGAGGTCAGAGACGCTCCTCCAATCAAACCTCCGTCCACATCCGGTTGGGCAAGCAATCCCGCAGCATTCTCTGGCTTCATCGATCCTCCGTAAAGAATCCTAACCGTCGATGCTGCGGATTCGCCGAACATTTCGGAAAGAACGACTCTTATATCCGCATGAACCTCCTGTGCCATTTCATCCGTAGCGGTTTTACCGGTTCCGATAGCCCAAACTGGCTCGTAGGCCAGAATCAAATGCTCAACGGAGGAGGCGGGATAGTCAGCCAATCCTTGACGAACTTGAGAACGAACGACTTCGAGGGTTTGCCCGGCTTCTCGTTCCTCCAAGGTTTCGCCAATGCAATAAATGGGTTTCAGGTTGTTGTGGATGGCAGCCAAAACCTTACGATTGATCGATTCATTGGTTTCTCCATACAACTGCCTTCGCTCACTGTGGCCGAGAATGACGAAAGAAACGTATAAATCCCTCAACATTTCAGCAGAAACCTCTCCCGTAAAAGCTCCGGATGCTTCTGCGTTCATATTTTGCGCTCCCAGAAATACCTCGGTTTGCTCAATCAGTTCGGAAACTTTAGCCAAAGAGGTAAAAGGTGGGCATACGCAGACCTGCACACTGTTTTGGGAACCAACCGACGCATTGATTTCATGGACCAAGTCCACAGCCTCGGTTGCGGTTTTATTCATTTTCCAATTCCCTGCAATAAGGTATTTCCTGCTCATAATAAAAAGGTACTAATTTAGATTTGATCAAGCACCGCAACTCCGGGTAGCTCCTTACCTTCCAAAAACTCAAGTGAAGCCCCTCCACCCGTGCTCATAAAGGTAACTTTGGCGTCGTGCCCGCTTTGCTTGATGGCTTTGACACTGTCTCCACCTCCGATAATCGAAATGGAATCATTCTCCGCAACCGCCTTGGCTATTGCAAAAGTCCCCATACTCGAACCTTCGATTTCAAAGACCCCCATCGGTCCGTTCCAAAGTACGGTTTGGGCGGCAGCCACTTCCGAAGAATACAAATCAACCGTTTTGGGACCTATATCCACCCCTTCCCATCCATCCGGAACGTCACCTTCCACTACTTGGGTTTCCCCTAGAGTCTTGGCGTCGAAATCCAGAGCATTCGTGGTCAGGGTATCGATCGGCAACAAGAAACGAACGCCCTTGGCTTCGGCTTTGGAAAGCGCATCCTTGGCCAAATCGATTTTGTCAGGTTCGCTCAGACTATCTCCAACTTTCTTCCCTTGAGCCAAGGCAAAGGTGTATGCCATGGCACCTCCGATGATGATGGAATCAGCCTTATCGAGCAACTTATCGATCACCTTGATCTTGTCGCTGACCTTGGCACCTCCTAAAATAACCGTGAAGGGGCGGTTTGGAGATTCGGTTTTCTGTCCAAGAAACTCCAATTCCTTTTCAATTAGGTATCCCGAAACCTTATCCGTCAGAAGATTGGCAACGCCGTAAGTGGAAGCGTGGGCTCGATGAGCCGTGCCGAATGCATCGTTCACGTAGGCATCCGCCAAACGAGCAAGTTGCTCTGCGAAATTTGGGTCGTTCTCCGTTTCACCTAGGTGAAAACGAAGGTTTTCGAGTAGTGCAACCTGACCGTTTTCCAGAATGCTCAATCCATTCTCCACCGCCTCGCCAACACAATCGTCAAGGAACAAAACCGGCACACCCAGCTTATCCGAAAGAGCGGGAGCAACGGGAGACAAACTCATCGTTTCGACGCGATTGCCTTTCGGTCTGCCCAAATGACTTGCGAGGATAATTTTGGCCCCCTGATCGATTAGTTTGCGGATCGTAGGCAAAGCCGCTTCGATGCGAGTGTCATCAGTAATGCTTCCATCCGAATCAAGGGGAACGTTAAAGTCAACGCGAACGAAAACTCTCCGCCCGTTCAAATCGAGATCGTCAATTGTTTTTACTCTAGGCATAAGAAAGGGAACGTTCAAGCATCAGCGGACGCTCCATCAATGGGGAGCCGAAATTGAGACGTTTAAAGGTGAGCGGAAACTTTTTTGAGAAGATCAACGCAACGATTGCTGTAGCCCCACTCGTTATCATACCAAGAAACCAACTTGAAGAAAGTTTCATTCAGCCCCATTCCTGATCCGGCGTCAAAAATGGACGAGGCCGGACAATGTATGAAATCCGCTGAAACAACTTCATCTTCGGTGTATTCGAGGATACCATTCAAGGGGCCGGAGGCGGCTTCTTTCATTTTTTGACAAATTTCTTCGTATGTGGTGGGTTTTTCAGTCTTAACGGTCAGATCGACGGCGGAAACCGTTGGAGTGGGAACCCGAAAGGCCATGCCGGTTAACTTTCCTTGAACGTCAGGCAAGACAAGACCCACCGCTTTGGCTGCTCCAGTAGTCGAAGGAATGATGTTTATGGCAGCTCCTCTCCCTCCCTTCCAATCCTTTACGGATGGGCCGTCCACAGGTTTTTGGGTAGCGGTATAACTGTGCACAGTAGTCATCAGACCCTCCACGATACCAAAATTCTCAAGTACCACCTTGACCATGGGAGCAAGGCAATTCGTCGTGCAGGAGGCATTGGATACGATGTGATCTTCCGGACTCAATTCCTCATCATTGACACCAAGTACGATCGTACGAACGTCACCCTTGGCTGGAGCGGAAATGATCACTTTTTTGGCTCCGGCTTGCAAATGACCCTCTGCTTTCTCCTTGTCCACGAACAAACCGGTTGATTCGATCACAACGTCCACACCCAGTTCCCCCCAAGGAAGCGCCGCCGGTCCCTCGCGGACGGCCAGGCACTTTATGGTATGACCATCAACGACAAGGGAATCCGTCGTAGGAGCTTCCACGGTACCGTTGAAACGACCTTGCGTGGAATCATATTTGAGTAAATAGGCAAGATTATCGGATGGGACGAGGTCGTTGATTGCGACGACCTCAAAATCCTTTCCGAGAAGACCTTGATCAACAAGGGCGCGAAAGACTAAACGGCCGATACGACCGAAACCATTAATTCCAATTTTTGTAGGCATTGACTTGATTTTTTAGGATTACGGAAATTGAGTTAAACATCTGAAATGAACGATGCGGGCGAAATGGCAAGATTATAGTAAAGCAAAACCTGAAAACCGCTCGGTACCCAAAGGAGTCGGCACTGAAACCGGTCTACCCGGCATTGGAGTCCAACATGCCGCAAAAGTCTTCGGTCAACTCAAGTTCGTTCTTAATTTGAGCGAGAATATCATCAACCTGGGCAGGAAAAATGTTCAATCTCGCCATCAATGCGTCGGAAGGCACGTCAGGCTGATCGTGTCCGCCAAATCCAAATTCAAGGTGATTTACGGCCCAATTTGCGATAATGACCAAATCAATGACTTCCCCAGCCTCTTCGGAGAGAACTTTCTTACGCAATTCAGGATTGGGCTCATGATGCCAACGAACCACACTTTCCACATGGCTTGACAAACCCCAGTTCTTGCAGATCAAATAACCCAAGTAGTCATGCCTGGGGCTGCGATTGATCAGTTCGGCCTTAAAGAAGTTGATCTTCTTATCGAGCGCCAATTGCGAATCCTTTATGAAGTGCTTGGTATTGTCCTCCTCATCCAACTTATAACGAGCGACTTTGCCGATATCATGAACAAGCCCGCACGTGTAAGCCCTTTCATGCCAGGGCTTGCCCAAATACTTCGCGAGAGTGCGGCAGGCGGCGGCAACTCCCAGGCTATGTTTCCACAAACCCTCCAAACTGAATTTTTCCTCGGCATTGTCTTCGGAGAACATTTTGAAGACGGAAGTGGTAAGAATGACATTGCGAATCTTCTCAAAACCAAGCGTTCCAATGGCTTCGCTTGCATCCGTTACCCGGTCGCGGTTACCCCGGTAAAAGGAAGTGTTGGCGACACGCAAGATTTTCATGGTCATCGACTGGTCCGAAGTCATGACTTCCTCTACCGCAAAGGTCGAAGAATCAGGATTTTGCAGAATGTTCGTCAACTCGTTAACGATCGTAGGCAAGGTCGGCAAATTCCTCTGAATCTGATTGATGATGTGATCGTAGTCTATGGAGTCCGTATCCATTTTTGCTTATAGTTATGCGAGTTTGGAGATGATTGCGATTATGCTCTTACGCTCAGTCACAACGTAAATCAATCCTTTTGCGCTTCACCACCGTCGAAAGAATAAAAAGCAAGAGGCAAGCGGCCACAAAATAATCTCCGTAGCTTGAATAGACAGTATTCGCTTTCCCCGCTAGGTAAATCTCCATGACCATGGCTCCCTCAAAGTA
>Ga0160422_10000303_pt1 | contig 29551 bp, 24 predicted proteins | sample Fk160mmetaG_FD_108192 | JGI IMG/M metagenome (GOLD analysis project Ga0160422, IMG submission 108192) | Marine microbial communities from the Central Pacific Ocean - Fk160115 60m metaG | ecosystem: Environmental > Aquatic > Marine > Oceanic > Photic zone | place: The Central Pacific Ocean...
ACCGGCGTCGCACTCTCAGACGTTCATGTGTTTGCCTATAAAACCGGAATGGACGGACCATGGATCGAGTGGTCCACCGACTCCGGGGAAGACTCGCGACCCGATGGGTCGTTCAGCGGCGTCCTTCCGCCCGGTGAATGGGAACTCGTTGTGCATGCAGAGGGCCGCCCAACCGGCCCGCGCGTACCGGTATCGGTCCAAGAGGGCGAGACGGTCTCGGTGATTCTCGAGAGTCCACAGCCAGGCAGCATTGCCTTTGAGCTCGTTGATGATGAGGGATTCAGAATCCCGGGTAAGGTGAGCTTCTTTCCCGTTGACGGTTCAGCCATCCGTCGCCCGGACCTTGGCGACGGTTACATCGGAGGGCAGCCGGCACAGGTCACTTTCGCACCCCATGGCCACGGTCAGATTGTCTTGCCACCCGGCGAATACACCGCCGTGGCGTCCCGCGGTATCGAGTACGAACTCGATACATCTGATCCCTTTCGCGTCCGCGCCAACAGCCACATTGAGCTGCAGTTCTCGATGGTTCGCAGCGTAGACACAGAGGGATGGATCAGTGCTGACTTTCACGTGCACGCCATGCCATCCCCCGATTCCGGGGTATCACTGACGGACCGGGTCGCGACCTTCGCATCCGAAGGCGTTGAGTTTATGGCCAGCTCCGATCACGACGCCATCATCGACTATGAACCCATCATCGAGCGCATGAATCTCGACCATTGGGTGGGGTCCACACCGGGCACAGAAGTCACAACCATCGAGCTTGGCCACTTCCTTGGCTTCCCGCTGCGATGGGATCCGATTGCAGACCGCGGTGGCGCACTCGACTGGACGGAACTCGAACCCCAAGAAATCATGGATGGAATTCGCAATCTCGGAGACCCTGAGATTGTCGACCCCTTGGTCGTCGTCGCCCACCCGCGTGACGGTGTGCTGGGATATTTTGACCAGTACGGGTTCGATATGTACTCGGGCACCGACAGTGCCGTGGTCGAACCCAGCGTGTTCTCCGAACTGACCAACGATCAGATCAGTGCAGCTCAGTTCTCGATGGACTTCGATGCCATGGAGATTTTAAACGCCAAACGCTTTGAGGTGATTCGAGCGTCGACGAGTCTAGAGCTCGCGGCACTCGACGAGTCGGCCGGGTCGGTCACAACAAATGACCTGCTCTCGAGAACCTTGACGGAACAGCGTCAATTGATCGCAGGCGAATCCTTCATCTCACCGGAGTATCCGGGTCCGCTGGATGATTGGTTTACGCTTTTGAATCTCGGATACCGGATCACCGCACTGGGCAACTCGGACACGCACTCCAAGACAAGCACAGAGGCGGGGTGTCCCCGAAACTTCGTGCAGGTTGGATTTGATGACCCCGCAGCGCTCACCGCGGATGTCGTAGCGGAAGCGGTTCGCGAAGGTCGTGTCGTCGCATCGTATGGGCCGTTCATTCGTATCGGCGTCAACAACTGGTCGAACGGACCGGGTTCAACCGTAGAGGATGCCGATGCGATAGAACTCCACATTTCCGTACAGAGCCCAAGCTGGTTCGACGTCGATCGCGTTGAGCTGTACGAAAACGGCACCCTTATACACGAGTGGGAGCTGACTGGAGACGATCCGTTAATCGACTTAGCGACCACGGTTCACCACACGCCAGAACAAGACAGTTGGTATGTGGTCATTGCCTTGGGGGACGATGATCTCTCTCCGCTGTTCACGCCAGTCGACATCATGCCAATCCAACTCCAGGACATCATCGATGGGGCCATTGCAGAAATCGAAATCGGGTCATTTGACCTCTCGAGCTTTGCGACAAGTGGCCCGCCGGTCCCTCGCGTCTTCCCCGTGACACCGTTCGCGCTGACCAACCCGATCTGGGTCGACCAAGACGGCGACGGGTTTGACCCACCGGGCATTCCCGACTGGCTGGTTGCGCCCCCGGAGTCCGAATGAATGCTGCCGTCGAATGGAACCAACCCTTCGCGGTTGTGGATTTCGAGACCACTGGCCTTCGTTCGAGTGAAGGAGAGCGTGTCATCGAGATCGCCATCGTGCGACTTGACGGCTTGAACGACCAAACGCCCGTACGCTACAGCCAGCTCATAAATCCTCAGATCCCCATTCCCTCAGCCTCCACTTCGATTCACGGCATCACAGACGACATGGTGGCCTCTCAGCCCACATTCGCCTCCGTTGCCGACACGGTCGACCGCTTGATATCCGGAGCGGTCTTCGTCGCTCACAATGCGCCATTCGATCTTGGATTTCTGACGGCAGAGTTTGAACGGCTGGGGCGCGCGCCGCCACAACCCTTTGCGGTAATCGATACGCTGAAAGTCGCCCGCACCCTGTTCGCCTTCCCAAGCTGCGCACTCGGCTCGCTCGCCACCCGGATGCAGCTTGAGCTGACCGACCACCATCGAGCACTCGCTGACGCTAACGCCACCTGCGATGCGCTTCACCGGATGCTGCACTCCATCAACCCAGACAGAACGCAGACCATCGATGGCTTTTTGGCCTATCTGGAGGCGATGAGGAAAGGCGGGCCGGAACGCCGTTCGATACGCGACCGGCTTCGTCGTGCCGCGCAGCATAATCGGAGCATAGAGATCACCTACACCGATGTGCAAGGACCCGGTGCATTGACCACCAAACGGAGAATTACCGTTGGTCGCGTTCGGTCCCAGAATGTTGAAGCATGGTGTCATCTTCGCTCGGAACACCGGGTGTTCCGGCTCGAACGAATCCAGCGCGTCGAAGCGTGAGGGTGATTTTTCACTTACAATAGAGAGTAGACCCTCCAAGCAGGCGGAGCAGCACGTGCAATACGGAATGATTCTCGGATTGGCAGCGATGGCAGCGGGCTGCGGTTCAGAAAAGGGTGTGGCGGTCTACAACACGTCACCAACGGCGACCATCATTGAGCCCGTCGAGGCGGCCCAGTTTGAGTCCGACGAGGTCATCGACTTTATCGGTTTGGTGCAAGACGGCGAGACGGTACCCGAGGAACTCCTTGTCTCTTGGGCAACGGACATCGAAGGTGTGTTGACGGACGAGGTTGTGGCAGATGTGGATGGTCGCGTCACGTACAGCACCTCCGTGCTGAGTCCAGGCGAACATATCGTGTCGCTGCGTGTCATCGACGCACGCGGTAAAAGTGGCACAACCAACGTTTCTGTGTTTGTCATCAATGCCGATGATCCGCCCACGATGTCGATTCGTCACCCAGCACCAGACGGTTCTGAGAAGGGCCAGTCCGACATTCCGTTTGCGTTCGAAGCCATTGTTGGCGACCCTCAGGATGCGGCGGTCGACCTCGTGGTGACCATCAATCGTCTCGATGACGATGGCGCCACAACAGAACAGCTGTGTGTGGCGCTGCCCGACCCGGACGGCGTCGCAGTCTGCGAGGCCGCGCTGCCCGCGGGGACATTCCCCATTGCATTTGAGGTTGAAGATACGGACGGCAACATCACCAAAGCCACCATCGACCATGTGGTCGAATCGGGCCTCGACATCGATAACGATGGCGACGGGTTTACCGAAAATGAAGGCGACTGTGATGACTCTGATGAGGACACCTACCCCGGCGCGTTCGAGCTGCTCAACGGAATTGACGACGACTGCAATGGATTGGTCGACGACAACACAACGGCATTCGACGATGATGGCGACGGCTACAGTGAGGAAGAGGGCGATTGCAACGATGACGATGGCGCAATCTCCCCGGTCGCCACCGAGATTTGTGACGGGGTCGACAACGACTGCAACGGCGGCATCGACGGCGCCGATGCGATCGATGCGCTTGAGTGGTTTGCGGATGTTGATGGCGACGGTTTCGGTGACCTTGGAACCATGACCCGAGCCTGCGACGCTCCCGAAGGCACCCTCGCCGACTCAACCGACTGCAACGACACCGACCCGGCCTCGTATCCCGGTGCCATCGAAATCTGTGACGCAGCGGACAACAACTGCGATGGCGAGGTGGATGAAGAAGACGCCTCGGGATGCACGACCTACTACCGAGACTTCGACGAGGATGGGTACGGTTCCACCATCAGCGTGTGTGCGTGCTCACCGGTTGGCGATTTCACCTCTACGCTCAGCAGCGACTGTTACGACGAATCCGCGAGCGTAAACCCCACTCACACGGCGTTCCACTCCAGCCACCGAGGCGATGGTAGTTTCGACTACAACTGTGATTCGGTCGAAGAGCGGCGGTGGGTCAGCACCTCCGATAGCTGCGCCTTCTTTTCAGACTTTGGATGCTCGTCCACCGACGGGTGGGGTAGCGGACCGCCAGCATGCGGTGCGACGGGAACATGGAAGGAGACCTGCTATTACAGTTCGTCGGGCGCGCCATGGGACTGGGGATGCTACTGGGCGTCCGAAACAACGCGCACGCAGACCTGCCGATAGCAAAGCGGACCGACGCCCTGTCAGCGCCTAAACTTTGGTAGCCCAAACATGCTGGCTACCAATGTAAAGGCCATTGTCTGGTCGGTGGTGCGAAACCCTTCGATAGGCAAGGTGGCGTGTTCGATGTGGTAGCTCGTCTTTACACTGAGAATGTCGGTGGCTTTCATCGACAACGCAACTTCGCCCTTGATCCGAACATCGTTGGTGTCCTCGACGTTCAAGAAGGACTCAACAGAGTTGTTGACCTGAAAGGCTTCCGACACCGTGGCGGTCCACCCCATAAAGCCTCGCGCCGCATACACACGGTCCTCACGAGGAAACACATCGTCCACGTACAGTTCGTGTGCAACATCGAACCCGGTCTCACCGACCACCTCGTGCCCGTCCGTCTCAACAATGAACTGGCTAAACCCGCTCTGGCCGTGGACGCGACGGAGGTACCCAGTAAACGGATCATTCATCCAGCCAGCAAGAACATAAACACTGCTAAGGCGACCAATAAATCTGTCGTAACGAGCATCGGCTTCGAAGTGCTGACTGGTGCGTTCGAACCCAGCCTCGCGCTCGAAGTCGTCGATGGTCCCATCGCCGTTTACGTCGATAATTGACTGTCCGTACTCGGCCCGCCCCTTAAGAGAAAACCGGTTCCAGCCCCAGCGATGATGACCGTAGAACCGCGAATAGAGAACCGATGTTCCCACGTTTCCCATGCTGCTGTTGCCGCCCGCTTCTACCGATAGACGGGTCTCGGGTCGGACAAATGCCACTCCTTTCTCGGGAGCGCGCCGCTCAAACACCGCCTCATCATCAAGAGAAATGACGGTGAATCGTTCCGTATCAACCGCAGTCCACGGTCGGTCTGTAGCGATGTTAGCAAGGGCGGTGCTCGCGAGAAGAACAGCAATCATTCAGCAGCCTCTTTGTTTTCCAGCCACCGTTCCGCCTCAAGGGCGGCAGCACAACCCGTACCGGCAGCGGTAACGGCCTGCCTGTACACCGTGTCTTGCACATCGCCCGCGGCAAACACACCTTCAATGTTTGTTGCCGTCCGGCCGGGTTGGGTCACCAAGTATCCGGCATCGTCGTGATCGACCCAGTTGACGAAGGCTTTGCTGTTGGGGGTATGCCCAATGGCGAGGAACACACCTTGAACCTCGAGTTCACCGGTCGACCCGTCGGCATTATTCTTCCATGCAACCCCAGTCACCTCTTTGTCGCCCAGAACGTCGGTCATCTCGGTGTTCCAGTGCACCGTAATCTTGGGGTTGGCGAGGGCACGGTCCGCCATAATTTTTGACGCTCTCATGGCGTCTCGGCGCACAAACAGGTGCACCTCTGTGGCGAACTTCGTGAGGAATGTCGCTTCCTCGCAGGCAGAGTCTCCGCCGCCCACAACAACGACCTTCTGGTCGCGAAAAAAGAACCCGTCGCATGTGGCGCAGGCGCTCACGCCGTACCCGCGAAGACGCAACTCGTTATCGAGCCCGAGGTACTTGGCACTGGCTCCCGTCGCGATGATCAACGTCTTCGTCTTGCCTTCGTTGCCCATGCTCGTCTTGTAGCTGTAGGGCCATGAACTCAGGTCGACTTCTTCGATTTCATCCATCTCAAGCCGCGCCCCAAACCGCGTGACTTGAGCCTTCATCTTTTCCATGAGTTCCGGGCCCATGATTCCATCGGGAAACCCCGGGAAGTTCTCGACGTCGGTAGTGGTGGTCAACTGGCCGCCGGGCTCCATGCCTTCGAACACCAACGGAGCAAGATTCGCCCGTGCGGAATACAAGGCAGCTGTGAGGCCCGCAGGGCCGGTCCCAGCGATCACTACGTTTTCAACTTCGTTGTTGGTTTCGGACACAGCATCTCCTGCAGTTTGCTGATTCATTTCGAGGCCATACAGCCGCTGTTAGCATTACCTTGGTGATGCACATTGACCACCAAAAAAAGCCACTGAAATCATCGCGCCAACCTGTAACAGTATTGACATGTCAATAAGCAAACTGCAACCAGAACTTGTGGAAACTGAGATCCGCGCCGAAGCGAAACGGTACGGATTTGATGAAGTTCGCTTTGCATCTGCATTTCCAGTCGCGGGCATTAACGAATACGACAGGTTCCTTGAAGATGGTCTCAACGGCACGATGGAATGGATGGCGAAGAGTCGACCGCCCCGAGCCGATCCGAGACAGCTGCTTCCGTCTGTCCGAACGATTGCTGTTCTCGGAATGCGCTACGGCCATGCACGGCCGCCAGACCCCGGTGGGTTGACTGGAAAGGTGGCCTGCTACGCGTGGGGTCGGGATTACCACAACCTGATCGGCAAACGTCTTCATCGAATGACCCGGAATTTGCGGGCCGCTTTGCCGGGGCTGGAGACGTATGCAGGAGTGGATTCCCGCCCGATTATTGAACGCGCTTGGGCCCAACAGTCCGGCATGGGGTTTCTTGGAAAGAATGCGCTCGCCATCATCCCAGCAAAGAGCAGCTACCTGTTCCTCGCATCGATTTTGATAAACGCCGAGCTCGCCCCAACTAAACCCCTCCGCGACCACTGCGGTTCCTGTCGGCGATGCCTCGACACCTGCCCCACATCCGCCTTCATCGGTCCGGGTCAACTGGATGCACGTCGGTGCATTTCGTACCTGACCATCGAGCACAAAGGGCGCATCTCCCCTGACCTGATGGAAAAGACGGGTCGATGGTTTTTTGGGTGTGACGATTGCCAAGAGGTGTGCCCGCACAACCCCACCAATCCCCTCCCCGCCGACCCCGACTTTGCACCTCGACCCGGGCATGCATGGATGGACCTTGAGTGGGTGCTGAACACCGATGACGAATCGCTCATGCAGCACTTTCAAGGATCGCCCATCCGCCGGCCGGGCCCAACGGGCCTGAAACGAAACGCGGCGACCGTCCTCGGTAATCTGGGTGACGCGGCGGCCCGTCCCGCCCTGCTGCACGCGAGAACCCATCGTGATGAGTCGGTTCGGCACGCCGCTGTCTGGGCCCTCGACCGCCTCTGAGCGACTCATTCAATCAAGGAAACTCACCTCGAAGGCGCGCTGACGGACCCGCTCAAGCTCGTCGGAAGATAAGGCGCCCGAGTCGCGAATCAGAGCAAACTCCCGCTCGAGATTGGTGTCGCACAAATAGGTGCCGTCGGTGTTGATTGTGATGGGTACACCCCGGTCAACAAAGGTGCCGAGGATGACTTTGAACTCATCGACCGAAGCGACTGCCCGTGTGTGCAGGTTTGAGGTGGGACAAATCTCCAAGGTCGTGTTGCTCTCTGCGAGCATCTCCATCGCCCGTTCGTTGTATGCCGCTCTCACACCGTGCCCAATCCGGTCCGGTTTGATGCGTTCCACCACCGCGATCACGCCCTCCCCGTTGGTGGCCTGTGTCTCACCGGTGTGGATTGTTGTCCCCAGGCCGGCCTCGCGGGCCATTGCAAACATCGACGCGTACTGCCCAACGGAATCGCCCAACTCGATGGTGTTGGACTCCGTGCCTGCGAGATCAATCCCCACAATCCCACGGCTTCGATACTGAATTGCCTTCCGAACAATTTTAGCGTTGGTCTCCGCATCAAACTCCCTCGCCAAACACAAAATCAGACCGGCCTTTACGCCGTACTCAAGGCAGGCCCTGTCCATGCCGCGGAGCGCCGCGTGGATGATGTGGTCGAGGTCCCGACGCCCGCGCTGGTTTCGCTTCATGGGGTTGAATCGAAGCTCGATTTGCTCCACTCGACTGCCTCGGTATTCCTTGCCAATGATTTCGTACACGCTGCGTTCCACCGCCGCCGGAGAGCTTTGAATCCGCTCGGTCCATTCATGCAGAATTTTGAGGTAGTCGTCGAGGCCACGGCAACTGTTCGGGTCGACCGTGATCATCCGCTTGAACTCCCAGTAATCTTTGACGGGAAGCTTGAACCCTTGGGCATGCGCAATGGACCACATCACGTGAGGCGCAACGGACGCTCCCAGATGGATGTGAAGGTCGCAGAGCGGCAGGTCGGGTGGGTGGGATAGGTTCATGTGCCGTCTGGATCGCCCGCAATCGAACTGTAGTCAAACAACTCCAGCACCCGCACCACGCCGCCCGGCCCGTTGATCCGGCAGTAACAAGACAATCGCGTGAGGTCGTTTGCGGGCGGACCCGGCTCTCGGTCGCGTCCCTCGTGAGGCTCACCCGCCACGTGTGCATCAATGGTCGACTGTTCCCGGTGCGTTTTGGTGGACAGGCCCGTCCCGTCGACGACCTCAACTCGGCAGAGCCCGCACCCGCCATCAGGGCACGGACCCCCAGCGCGGCGGCCCGTGCTGATGGGCGAAGGAAGGTCTTGCGATGCCATCAGCAGGTTGTATCCCTCCTCTGCTCGAACCACCTGCGAGGTACCGTCTGGAAGGTTGTACACCACCGCATGCCGGACGATTTCTTGCGGACCTCCGTCCAGCATTTTCTTCAGACGATTGCGGATTCCAAAGCGGCTCAAGTCAGATCTCCCCCCGACTGCTCAACGTCAATCAGCCGACTGACGACATACTCGAACGCCTCATCGACCGAGTCGGTCGTGAGGAACAGATTCGTATCCTCTGGGCTGATTGTCCCGGCCTCGACCATCGCCTCGAGGTTGAGCACGCGGTTCCAGTATGCGGCGCCGAACAATACAAGAGGCAGTGGGCGGCTGATTTTACCGGTCTGGACCAACGTAAGTGTTTCGAAGAACTCATCAAGTGTACCGAATCCACCCGGACAAATAATGACAGCCTTGGCGAGATAGAGAAACCAAAGCTTCCGCATGAAGAAGTAATGGAACTCGAATGCAAGATCGTCGGGTGTAAACTCGTTGACACCGGCCTCGAAGGGGAGCGAAATGCCCAGCCCGACACTGCGGCCCCCGGCGACTTGACTAGCCCCTCGATTCGCTGCCTCCATGATGCCCGGGCCACCCCCCGAGCAGATGTGGTACTCCGTCCCTCCTCGGTCCATGCTCCATCGCGTCAGCCGTTCAGCGAGTTCAACGGTTTGTTCATAATAGTCTGAGAGCTTGACCTTCTTCTCCGCCAAGGCCACCGCGTCCTGCGTGCCCTCGCCCCTCGCTAAGGCCGCCTTGGCCTCACCGACAGCCGCCTCCATTTCCGCTCTCGGCCGGATACGAGCCGAGCCGAACATCACGATGGTGTTCTCCACGCCGGCCGCTTCGAGGCGGGCTTTTGGTTCCTCATACTCGCAGAGAATCCGCACCGTGCGGGCAGCGCGTGAGTTGAGAAAGTCGATGTTCTTGTAGGCTTTTTTTGGCTTAGGCATGAATGTTGGTCTCAGCTGTGTGGGCAGCGACTTCTTAGTCTCTATCGGAAATCGTACGCCAAAGGCTAATGCACGGGTTGAGTTACCGCATGGCGAGCAGACGCTTGGCGGCAGCGGCAGCCCCAAGCAACGCTGGATGGGGATGCACGATCACGCCCACCGGCAACCCCACGTCCGTGGCGCAACGAAACAGGTCCACACGCGCTTCGACCACCCCACCCATGAGGCACACGGCATCCGGCTGCTCTCGATTCACCAGTGCCGTTAGCGCCCGCCGAAAGGCCTCCGGCACGATTGCATTCACATCGCGTCCTTGCTCAATCATACGCCCGATGGCGAGCCCCGACACCACCTCTTCAACAGTCACCGTACGCTGCAGGGTTTCATCGTAGTGAAGCGGGTCATGCCCGGGCTCCATCGCCACCGCACCCGACTCAGACCACAGCGCTCCACCAAACCCTGTGCCTATACCGAGGCATAAGACTCTACCGGTGAGTGAGGCGCGCGTGGTCAACCAGTCGATATCGCGGCTACCAAGCAGCGGCACAGAGAGCGCTACAGCTTCGAGATCATTGACGATCGCGACTGGCACGGACAACTCATCTTCAGCAGCCCTCCAATCGGCGTTGGTCAATCGTACGCGACCGTCAACGACTGGACCCGCAACGGCGACGCCACACGCTGCCACACCGTCCAGTCGCCCGTCTACCGCCTCGCTCAAGGTCGTACACTCGCTTGTGCGCGCCACCGTTACGGGACCGAGGGAATCCGAACACAACGCCCACCTTGAATGGGTGCCACCCACATCACCGACCAGTACGGTATCAGCCATCGCCCCAAGCCTCTAAACCAAACAGTTGAACATTAGCCACCGCCACTATCTCGTTTGGCTCAGACTCAGAAATGATTCCTCGAAGCGTGTTGAAATAGCGAAGGTGCAACTCCCGGATTCGCTCAAGATCGGCTCGTGAAGCAGAGAAGACCACGTAGGAAAACTGACCCGGCGATCCAGTCTCGACCCTATCCGCCGCCACACGACTCCAGTGCGCTTTCAGGCGACGCCCGATTTCAGGCCGCCCGCGCGTGTCCACAGCCACCGTGTTTCCCACATACCGGTACCCATCCCATCGAATCTGACCGGTCTCGACCAGAAACTCGATGCACTCGGCCTCCGTTTGCATGCCCACGCCAAGCCGGCGCCCAATCCACCCCGGTTCGTGCGCCGCCAACGCCCGGTATTCACTCAGTTCGAGGGCACGCAGGACCCCTTGAGTCCACGGTAGTGTGTAAGCCCCTTGGCGACGCAATTCGGCAAGACGGACTTGATTGGCCACTGTGGGCATTGCGTCCGGGTCGGCCAATACGGATGCGAGGTCGATTAGGCGCGTAGAGCTCGCTTCGAACAGTTTAAAAAAATCAGGCAGCTTCGGCTCACTCTGGCCTGCCAGCCAGCGCGAAACCGAGAATCGGCTGAACCCGGTCCGCCGAGCCAACTCTACGATCGATGCCGTGCCCCGAACCTCATCCAGCAGGTGGGCGACGGCAATCGAGGTAGTCAGGTTCAATGTGTCGATCCAGTCGGGGCATGCTGCTCCAAAAAACTGCCGCAGTGCAGCGTTTAGGTCAACACCGTTACGCTCTGCGGCGCGGAAGGCCTCCGCGGCCGTTGGCCAGCGCCTACCCTTCTCCCAGTTGTAGGCCACATTCGAGCGGTACCCGAGCCGTCTAGACCACGCGACCTGTGACCGTTCGCCGCGCAGTGCACGGAGAAACTCGCGTGACAGCGACGTGTAATCCATGGCTTGGTTATACCGCAAAAACACACATATCGGTCGCCCCTAACGAGCATTTCAGGCAGATCCGACCGCCGCCTCTACGTCAGCAATTGTCTTCGGCGCCGCACTTGTCAGGACGCGATTGCCGCCGGCAACAATTAGAATATCGTCCTCGATGCGGATGCCGATCCCGCGGTATTGCTCCGGGGCATTCTCGTCGTCTTCTGGCACGTAAATGCCCGGCTCAATCGTCAGCACCATTCCGGGCTCCAACGGTCGGCTTTCCCCGTCCTTGTAGTACGCCCCAACGTCATGCACATCGAGTCCCAACCAATGACCTGTCCCGTGCATGTAGTACCGCTTGTAGCTCTCGTCCGCGATGAGGATGTCGACATCGCCCGTGAGCAATCCAAGCGCGACCATACCCTCCGTGAGGACTCGCACCGTTGCTTGGTGAACACCGCGCATTGAACCGCCCTCCACCGCCACTGCGATGGATGCCTCTTGTGCATCCAAGACCAGCTGATACAGCTCGCGTTGAGGTTTTGTGAACTGCCCGTTGACCGGCCATGTACGTGTCACATCGCCCGTGTATAGACCGTACTCACACCCTGCGTCGACACACACAAGGTCACCGTCCTTAAGCGGCGCGCTGTTCTCGATATAGTGAAGGATGGTGGCATTCGACCCACCGCCCACGATGGTGGTGTAGCCCGGCCCTGTTCCACCCCCGAGCCTGAAGGTGTGGCCGATGATGCTCTCAAGTTCATACTCATACACGCCCGGCCGCGTTGCAGCCATCGCCGCAAGGTGGCCCTCAACCGTCAGGTCGGCGGCCCGCTGCATGATGGCCACCTCGTCTTCGCTTTTGAACAGCCGGAGCTCGTGCAACACCCGAGAGGGATCAATAAATGCATCCGGAACGTCCATACCATTGCGACGAGCCTTCCGCCGCGCAGCCTTGATGGCACCCATCAACAACTGATCGCGATCCGGATCCTCGGCGACACGGTAGTGAAGGTTTCGATACCCTTGCAGCAAATCGGGAAGCCGCTCTGCCAGCTCGCTATACGCAAATGCGTCGTCTGCTCCGAAGCGGTCTCTCGCACCTTCGGGACCCCAGCGCCGCCCAGTCCAAGTCTCCAACGCCGGATTGCGCTCCGCTACAAACATCACAAACGGATGGTCGGAACCGGGCCGGAAGAGCAAGGCAACTTCGGGCGCCTCCCAGCCGCTCAAGTAGAACACGTCGGAGCTTGGGCGATACGGAAATTCAGAATCTCCATTCCGCACAACGTGCGGTGTTCCGAAGAGCAAACACGCATCGGAATCGCCGAGCTGGCGAATAAAGTTATTGCGATGCGCAGCATAAATCTGTGGGTTCCATTTCGGTCTCATTCATGACGATTAACGCGTTTAGCCATGCCTTTCGCTTTCCTCAGTGGTATGAGTAAATGAACACTCGAGGGGGAACATGGCAGAAGGCCCGCCAAGCGTATTTGATGGCCCGGTTGTCGTTGTCGGTGCCGGCGTTGCCGGCTTGGTGACAGCGCACCTGCTCGCGGAAGCTGGTGCTGAAGTTGTCGTGATTGAGAAACTGCCCATCGTAGGCGGGCTTGCCCGGTCCTTCCACTACGACGATTTCGTATTCGACTGCGGCCCCCATCGGTTCTACACGGCAAACCCAAACGTTGCGAACTACCTTGACCGGGTATTGAGCCGCCACGGAACGTTCTTTCCCCGCAAGTCCGAGGTGTTCTTCAAGGGCAAATATTACGGTTGGCCCATCAAGCCGCAGAACTTGATCCAGTTGCCACCCAGCCTCGCGGGTAAGAGCTTCATCGACCTCACGCTCAACGGTTTCAAGGAATACGGAGACCTCACGTTTGAGGACTACATTCTACGGCAGTACGGCCCAACGCTGTATGAGCACTTCTTCCGGGGATACTCCGAAAAGTTTCTGGGTATCCACCCCCGAGACACCCACTCGGATTGGGCAAAAGTCGGCATCAATCGGGCCATCATCGATGACAAAGCGCAGATGCAGAACCTCTTCCATCTACTCAAGACGACGCTGCTCGAGGGAAATGCAGAACCGCCGAGGTTTCTGTACCCGAAGGCTGGGATGCAGGAAGCTTGGGTCCAGGTATCCGAACTCTTCAAGCGACTTGGGGGCCGCATCATCACCGGGACTGGCGCACGCCTCGAGGGCGAAGACGATGCCATCACCGCGGTATACGCGGGCGACGAGCGCATCGAGCCCTCAGTGGTGATTTGGACGGCACCGATCACACTCGCATGCGAACAACTGAACCTGCGGCGCCCCGAACTCAACTACCTTGGACTGCTGCTGTACAACGTGATGGTCAACGAAGAGCCAGTCCGTGATTACCAGTGGTGCTACTACGGGTCCAGTAAACTGCTGATCAACCGCGTCAGCATCCCAAAATTCTTCTCACCGGATACCGCCCCCCAAGGCACCGGCGGCTACTGCTGCGAGGTCACCTGCATGAAGGACGACACGCGCTGGCACAATGCAGAGCGACTCACCGACTGGGTGATCGACGACCTCATTTCCGTGGGCATGGTGCGAAATCGGGCGAACGTCATCGACGTGCGGATTGAAAAGCTCCCGGACAGCTACCCCATCTATCGAAAGGACTACCCGGGACAACTCGATGTCGCGCGGCAGCAACTGTCCAAATACAAGAACTTCCAGCTTGCAGGGCGCACTGGATTGTTTTGGTACAACAACATGGACCACTCCATGGAGAACGCAATGCAGTTGACCAAGCGCTTGCTTCGCGACTCCGGCCATGCCGAAGCCGAGGAAGCAGCCATCGCGGCTGGGCTGCCCATGGGCGCGTGACCGTGCGCTACATGGAGAGCCGAATCGCGAGTTGGTGAAGCGTTGGCCCCGAGTCAGAGGACCACAGGCCGCCGCAGGCGTAACTAAAATCCATGGCATCGCTGGCGACCCCCAAGCCGAGGGTGACCTGTTGGCGCTGCGTGATTCCGTCTTGGGTCCATCCGACACGCGTCGGCACCATTTCATGGAGCCACATTTCAGCCCCAACCATCGGAGAGAACCGAACCTCGCCGGGCACACTGCCGAGGTCAGTCAGCGTGTCGAGCGCCACAGCGAACCTTGGCGTCGGCTGCCAACGCGCACCCGTTCCGACTCCGAGTGGTGCGTCGATGTACTCGAAGGGCAGCGGGTTTTCCACCGTCAGCGAAAGCGTGACTTGGTCCGCAACCACACCCGCAACTGACGGCGCCACATTGAATGACCGGCTAGCGCCACGGAGCGTACTTGTGCGCGAGTAGTACCGAAGCCCCACCCCGAACCCAAACAGGTGATGAACACCGCCGCCGCCAATGGCAGCTGCAATCACAGACGACTCCACCTCGTTATTGAAGGTCTCCCCTTTTCTTCGCCAGCCGGGCAGTTCATCGGGGGATGGGACCGCCTCGGCTCGGCGGGAAATCCAGTGCACCCCAAGCCCGATGGCACTGGTCTGTCCGTCGTGTGCACCAACGAAAAATGAACGAGACCCGTCGGTGTCGAGCCCGCCTCCTGCACCCATATCAAAGCGCTCACCCACCCAGACGAGACCGGGGGCCGCGTATACCGAAGCGGCCTCGTGAACACTGGAACGCACGGTCTTTCCCATCCCGCCGGACTGCGCTTGGGAGGCGTCGAGAGCATGAGCATTGTGGGTCACGCAGACCAGCAGGCCAGCGGCCCCGACTCTCAGGACTCTGTTGTTTCCCATCGCTGTCCTCTTTCCGTGCGTTGCCAGTGTAGAATGAACCGCTTAGTAAACCGACCAGATAGAGGGGGCAAGGGCCACGAGTCGCCCTGAGCCCTTGGCTTAAACCCTCGTATTTAAGGCAGAACCATGGAAACCGAACGTCTGGAATTCTTCAAGAACATCCTGCAGGAGCGTCTGGAACGTCTGCTTCAAGAGGCCGGCGAAACCCTTGGGGACCTCACCGACGACAAAGAGGCGCTGGCTGACGCCCTCGACATCGCCACCATGGAGTCTAACCGCGACTTCCAGTTGCGCATTCGCGATCGCGAGCGTGTGTACATTCGCAAGATTCAACAAGCGCTTCAACAGATTGACGAGGGCGAGTATGGGTATTGCGAGGTCTGCGGCGAAGAGATCGGAGAACAACGTCTGATCGCTCGCATTGTCGCCACCCACTGCATCGACTGCAAAACCGAAGCTGAACAACTCGAACGCCGCTCGCGTTCGTACTAAGTCGGGACCTCCATGCCCAACCACGACGTGCGCGCCGCCGTATTTCCAGTGGCGGGTCGAGGGACTCGATTTTTACCGGTCACCAAGACGGTTCCGAAAGAGGTGCTGCCAATCGTGGACCGTCCATGCATCGAGTATGTCGTTGCAGAAGCCGTTGCTGCCGGCATCGAGCACCTTGTGTTCGTGACCGCCAAGGGCAAAGACGCTCTGGTTGACTACTTTATGCCTGATGCTGACCTCGAGGCGTTTCTGACCCTCCATGGCAAAGATGACCTCCTCGACCAAGTCCGGCGGGTTGTATCGATGGCTGACGTCATCGCAGTACGCCAAGACGAAGCACTCGGCCTCGGCCATGCCGTATTGCAAGCCAAAGATGCGATTGGCAACCAAGACTTTGCCGTTCTGCTCGGCGATGACATCATTGATTCTGAACGTCCCGCCATTGCGCAGCTTATGGAGGATCGACCCTCGGGCCATGCCGTCGTAGCGCTCATGGAGGTCCCGTCCGCGCACACCTCTCGCTATGGCATATGTGCGGGCTCAATGGCAACGCCCACGCGAATGGCTGTTCACTCCATGGTGGAAAAGCCAAAACCAGAGGATGCACCCAGCAACTTCGCCATCGTTGGTCGCTACATCCTTCCCGCAGAAATGTGGCATCGTCTTGCAGAGACGAGACCCGGTCGAGGCGGAGAGATTCAGCTCACGGATGCGATTGCAAGCTTGGCTGCGGAGGGTCGAGTCGATGGAGTGGCGTTCAGTGGCCAACGGTTCGACACCGGAAATGTGGTCGGACTGCTCCGAGCCTCCGTGCATTTCGCGCTCAAGCGCCCCGACCTTGAGGCTCCTGTGCGTGCAATGCTCGCGGAGATGAGCAACCGTTGAGCTTCGCTCAAGTGGCTGTCGCCCGGCCGGTACGTGGGCTGTTTACCTACGCAGCCCCGCCGAACGTCGAACTCAAAATGGGGCACGCGGTGCTGGTCCCATTCGGGCGCCAGAATATCACCGGGTATGTCATCGAGGTCGCGGAGTCGACTGACGTAAAGAAGGTGAAGCCCATCAAACGGCTGTTGGACCCCACGCCTGTATTCGATGCCGCACAACTTCAGTTTTTTCAATGGATCTCACGGTATTACTTCGCCGCGCTCGGCGAGGTCATATCCACCGCACTCCCGAGTCGAATCAAGGCCAAAATTCGACGGGTCTATCTTCCCTCCGAGGATGGCATCGAAGCCCTTGCCACGGAAGAACTGGATTCGACCGACGCCATCACGCTAGCGCTCCGTGAGGTCATCGCCCACCCGGGTCGTACACGAGGCAGCTACGCGAGAAAACTCGATCAAGAACTTCAGCCGGATGAACTCAATCGAGCGTTAGACACACTGGTTCGCCGGCAGTGGGTGGCGATCGAAGAGCGAGAGCAGGGTCAGCGAGCTGGACGCATTACGACTGTGCACCTCAGTGTCGCCCCAGAGTCAGTTCCCAAACTGGGCGGAATTCGCATGCGCGGTGTTCTTGCGCGGCTTGCCGAAGCCGGCGGAGAACTGGATCTCGCGACGTTGGTGCAGCTTGAAGGCTCATCCGCTCGAGACGCCGTCCGCAGGTTGGTCGCCAAGGACTTGGTCCGACTTGGTGAACGGGAGGACAGGTCTGCCGCACTCTCTGGTGAGCTCAAGGACACCAAACCACCGCCTTCCCTTAACCCTGCCCAACGGGAGGTTTTGGCGGCCATTGCGGCGGCCGACCAAGAAGTCTTCTTGCTGCACGGGGTAACCGGATCCGGGAAGACCGAGGTGTATCTTCAGGCGAGTCAAACGGTCCTTCATGAAGGATCGCAGGTCCTCGTACTGGTTCCGGAAATTGCCCTTACTCCTCAACTAGTGGGTCGTTTTCGGGCTCGCTTCGGAGACCGAATCGCGGTTTTGCATTCGGGATTAAGCGACGCAGAACGGCTTCGAGAATGGCGACGAATCCGCGCCAAAGAGGCCGATGTGGCGATCGGGGCGCGTTCGGCTTTGTTCGCACCCTTCACGCGCCTCGGTCTGATTGTTGTCGATGAGGAACATGATGGCTCCTACAAGCAGGATGATGGAGTCCGCTACCACGCCCGCGATTTGGCTGTAGTCCGAGGCAAAATGGCCAGATGTCCCGTCGTCTTGGGATCAGCAACACCGAGTGTAGAGAGTTGGCAAAACGCGCAAGAAGGTCGGTATACGCGCCTCACGCTTCCGGAGCGAGCAACCGCGAGTTCTCTGCCCTCGGTAGAGTTGATCGACATGCGTGGGCGCCCCCCGGGCGAGCCGCTCTCAAGAGAGCTCGTGACCGCGCTGCAGGAGACGGTAGAGGCCGGCGAACAAGCCATCATCTTGTACAACCGAAGGGGCTACGCGCCGGTTGTCGAGTGCAGCGGCTGTGGCGCCACGTATCAATGCCCATCCTGTGGAATCGGCAGCCTCGTTCTGCACCACCGGCAAGGCCGTTTGCGGTGCCACTATTGTGGGTTTTGGCGCGACTACGAACGAAACTGCCCCGCATGCCAAACGGAACTCAACGTCGTGGGCTACGGAACCGAACGGATCGAGGAGGCCATTTCTGCGGCGCTTCCGGGAACGGCAGTGACCCGTATGGATGCAGACACAACCAAAGGAAAAGGTGCGCATCAACGAATCCTCGATGCGTTTCGACGCCAAGAGTCGCAGGTGTTGGTGGGTACGCAGTTGGTCGCCAAGGGGCATGATTTTCCGGCAGTGACGCTGGCTGCCGTCGTGGGGGTCGACCATATTTTGCTAATGCCTGATTTTCGAAGCGCGGAGCGAACCTATGCGCTCGTGACACAGCTTGCAGGCCGAGCCGGTCGGGGAGACCGCCCAGGACGAGTGCTGCTCCAAACCCGACAGAGCGACCACTTTGTCTTCTCGCACGTGACACCGAACACACCGCTCGACGCCTTCTACACAGATGAAGTCAAGCAGCGCGCCATTCTTAGCCATCCACCGTTTGCTCGCGTGGTGATGATCCGTCTCGAATCTGCCGATATGCGAGAAGCCCAAGCCGCGGGGACGTCGCTGGTCTCAACCTTACGGAGCACTGCTGATGGGCACGGCATTCAAGTATTCGGACCCACCTTGGCGCCGCTCTCGAAGCTGGTTGGGCGTTGGCGCTTTCAAGTCGTCCTTCGGGGTCGAGACGTTCCTCGTTTTCGCGCATGGCTGACCAGCGTGGAGGCCATCCTTCATGACCGACCCAAGCGCGGTGTACGCGTTTTGGTCGACGTGGACCCGAGGAGCCTGCTGTAGCGTTTAGCCGAGCGGCAACGCGTTCTCGTCCCAGTGACTGGCATCAACGAGGCGAGCGAGTACCCGATGCAGTCGGTCCAGGCCGGTCACCACCTTGGCACCCATCGGCGTGGGATCGCCCGTCTTTTTCACCACCGCTAAACCGCCGGCATTGCCCGCGAGGACTTCGGCGCGCCGAGTCTCAAACCGTGGTGTTTTGGATACGGGGTGTTGAAGCGCCGCCAGCCGCGCGTGAAGGGCCGCCACAGGCACAAAGGCATGGACGGCCAGCAACACACCCATGACTGGCCTCAGATCGGGCCGAACGGGTGACTCAGACCATGCGGTGTAGGCGTTCTTCAACACTGGATCGAGCCAGGTCAGCAAATTCAACTTCCCGTGTTGGACTTCATGAATCAATGCCTCGGCCATGGTCAGCGGATCCGGATGCAGGGTCATGTAGACGACTCCCGGCGCCTCGCGGTACGAGGCTGAAAGGTGCATTTCCGGTTCGAAGCCCACCGGTACTATTCGAACGTGGCTGCTCCGCAGCTCCGCGTACCACTCCGGCAAAGCCACCCGGATCAACTCGACAGCGTCATCCAGCGCCCTGGCCCACTCGTCGAGATTCTTGTCTCCTAAGGTCACAGCGTTTCCATCTTTTTCCGGATGTGCCTCTTCGAGCGCTAGCGGGTTCGAGTCGTGCTGCGCCAAATAAAGATCAAGATCGGCTGGGCCAATCTTGCGTTCTCGACTCCCAACCTCGGCGCCCTTTGCTGTCACCGATTCCAAGTCACGGATGTTGCACCGACGGCCATCCTGAAACTCCACAGCCAACCCGCTTGCGTCGACAAGAAGAGCCTTCGCTGGTGGTGAAAACGTCAATGTGCCCTGCCGAGGCAGGCACAGCGTCGGCGTCGGCAGCTCCCAAACGATCGCCTCATCGAGAGCAACTCGCTCCGAGGCAAGCGCTGCGAAAAGGGATGCAACCATGGGTTCCGCGACGGCAGCAGGCGAGCGAAGACCGCTGGCCATGGCGAGAAGCGGAACCATGACATCGGGCGAGCCAACCGCGGCCAATACAGACGCCGTGTCGGCCTTGGCTGCACGCTGAACGACCGCCTGCATCTGCCGAACTCCCGCATCGGCGCGCGAACCAAGCGCATTCCCCGAGAAGGTTAGCAGTTCCTTGAGGGCGACCAGCCGAACCTTGCGCTGGAGTACGCGGCACGCCGAGTCGTGCGGGCTTGGCAAGGTTAGAAATGCAGTTGGAAGTTCAAGCATGCGCATCAAGAGGGTACACTTCTAACGTAGTCATGGCGAATCTGGACCGATCACAGCCCTCTGAAATGAATGCAGAGGAAAGTCACGCAACGAAGGGACTTCTGCGCCTCACTATGGCGTGCAACGAAAAATGCCCGTTCTGTAACGTTCCCGCGGAGGATTACTCTACTCTTTCCCCGCCCATGGACGAGGTGCTGAACGAACTGCAGACCTTCATCGAACGAGGTGACCAAACGTTGACGATTTCAGGGGGCGAACCCACACTGAGTCGGACACGACTTCTGACGCTTGTAAAAACGGCGAAGGAGGGCGGCATTCGGTTCATTGAAGTTCAAACCAATGCCACCCTCATCAATCCGAAATACGCCGCTGAGCTTGCCTCAGGGGGAGTCACCAGCGCATTTGTCTCTCTTCTCGGGCACACCGCTGACCTCCACGATCACCTCGCGGGACTAAACGGTGCGTTCGACAAATGCCTCGCCGGAATCGATGCACTGCTGGATGCAGGCATTCGAGTGGCCCTCAATCCCGTGACCGCAGTGACAACCCAAGATCACCTCGATGATTATGTAGCGTTCGTCGCAGCGCGCTTTCCTCGCATCCGATCGATCTCACTCTCCGCCGTACAGCCGCACGGTCGCGGCGCGAATAACGTCGAACTGATGCCCGACTACAGCCGCTTGCATGCGAGCGTGCAGCGGGCGCAGGCCGTTGCCGAGGCAAATCGAATTGAACTGCTCAATCCATACTGCGGACTGCCGCTGTGCGTTGGCTGGGAGGAAAACCTTGGAAACAGCGTGGAGGCGATCGAATCGCTCGCCCCGCACAATCCACAAGGCGTCGACAACCATGGCAACAAACGCCACGGTCCCGCGTGCATCGACTGCGGCCTTCGATCCCGGTGTGGAGGAGCCTGGCACGCCTATTGGGATCTGCGAGCAGGCACTGGCATCGAGGCGCCTTGGGAGGTGAGTGCTCCTTGGGATCCTGAACAAGCCGGACAGGAGGTCATTGATGCGCGAGGCGTATCCATTTGCGACTGCCTGAAGACGATAAGCAAGCCCCAAATGCCGGTTCGATGGGTATGGGTCGACGGGCTGGAATCCCGCGATCTCGCCTCCATTCGAACGGCCGGTGTCACCCACATCGGAATCGACATTGACCTTGGAAGTGTCAAGGCGGCACTGAAGGGCCTGCGCCGGCTGCAGCAAACCAACCAACTCGTGAGCCCGCAACGCAGGATTCAAATCTACGGAAGAATCGTGAGCAACCTCGATTCCTTGAACGTGACCCAGATTCACGACCTGCTCCAGCTGTTTAGAGCCCTCGACATGACACGGATGTATGCAACCCATCCCGGAAAACACAGCGGACGAATTGCCCGAGCGAACCCGTGATATCCGAACCTAAAATAAGATATTTTCTGTTAAATATTGATTGTTTACATGATTACATGTCTATACGAATCGCACGCGGCGCGCGTCACGAATCGGGCGCTCCGGGTGGCCAACTATGACGCCTCCCCGCACCGAACATCTTCTCGTGGTTTCGCTCCGGAGCCGGGACACCGGGCACCTTGATTCAGTCTGGCGAGACGGGCGACCTGGCCCACCAATCGCCGCCCTCAGAGCCAAGGCGCCCCCTGGCGTGCCCAATCTCGTATTGGGCGGCGGTGAGCCCACACTGCGTCCCGATTTTCCCATGCTGGTGGAGGAATTCGCTGGTGCAGCAACGGTCGCCACCGACGGTTTGGCCCTGCACAGTGAACGAACCGTATCGTCGCTTGCTGAACGCGGTTTAGAGCGGGTTCGGATTCCGATTCACAGTGCGCGACCAGACGCCCATGACTGGCTCGGCGGCATCCCCGGTTCTCATCGGCGCATACGGAGAGCCATTCCAGCGCTGCATCAGGCCCAGATCGCCGTCGAAGCCGAGGTTGCACTTGCGCGGCCGACAGTTCCATATCTGACCGAAACCGTGGCCTTTTTGCTGCGCTGCGGAATTCGCCACATTCGATTTAGGACAATTCAACGGGTCGGGCCCATGGACCAAAATTTTGTGACAACCGCGGCTCGGTACGGCCTCATGCAGCCGTGGCTCGATGCGGCCCTAAAAACCGCCCTTCGCGCGCAGGCGACGGTCGAGTTGCTCGGAGTTCCGATGTGCGCCATCCCAGGCTTCGATGAGTTCCACATCCCCACGCCCCGTTTCCTGCTCCCCGACGGCGTTGGTCTGCAATACCCTCAGAGTGGAACTACGGTCGCTCAATGCCCTTGCGGACGGGAAGACTGCATCGGGCCATCGCAAGACTACTGTGACTTGTTTGGATGGTCTGAATTCGACTCCGAGGCCCCCTCCACCCCCTGTTCAATCGGGGCTGTTGAGCGGCCACGTTCGGGGGATGACGCGACGGCGCCACCGATCCGGGCCGGCCGCCAGCCATCGACTCGCATCGCGGACATCACCCGGCTGGCTGGACTTGAAAATGTGGGCGGAAATCCAATGGCAGGTCGACAATCATCCGCCACCCCTTCCGTGATCGCGGTGCGGTTCCCTAAGCAAGAATCGACCCGTGCCATCAAGCTCCGATTGGTCCAAGCCGCTCAGCAAGGCGCTCACACGCTTCAACTCGTCGGTGAATTCACACACCCTGAGTCGCTCGACTTGATTCGGGAGGCTTTGCGGCTTTCCTTTCCCAGCGTTGTACTCACCGGGAACCTCGAAGGCCTGTCCTCCGCAAGCGACCGCACGCTATTCAAACTTCGAGGGTTGTCGGAGGTGTGGTCTCTTGCGACGCCCGGAAGCATTGCCGTCGCACAACGCATCAAGGCCGCCGCCAACGTCGAGTATCGAACCGTTAAAAATCCCTCCGGTGAACCTCCAGTTTCGCTGTACGGGCCTGTGGCGACTGCGGCCACAAAATTCGAGAATGGCTTTTCGTGGCCTCAATGGCGTCCAAACGCAGTAGACTACATGTGATGGCCACCAACCGCAGTCAGCGCAGAAATCTCGATGAGATGTTGCACCGCGAAGAGATCGCGAACCGAAAGAAGCACTGGGTTCGATGCGTCACTGCATGCAACAGCAAGTGTTTGTTCTGCCTCGACGCGGACACACCCCGCAACGTCTACCTCGAAGAAGCGGTGGTCAAGGCCGACCTTCGGAAGGGCATTGAGGAAAAGGGCGCAGACAAGGTCATCATTTCCGGCGGCGAAGCGTCTCTGCACCCGCTCTTCCCCGAGTTCATTCGGTACGCAAAGGAAATCGGCTACGACCGCGTCCAGACCGTGACCAATGGCACTCAATACGCGGATAAGGCATTTTACGAACGATGCGTCGAGGCCGGACTCGGGGAAATCACCTACTCTCTTCACGGCAATACCCCGAAGCTCCACGACTACCTGACCCAGACCCCGGGGTGCTTCAACAAGCTCATGAAAGCGCTGATCCGGTCCGTTCGAGACCCGCGCATGATCACCAGCGTCGATGTCGTGATCAACAAGCAAAATGTCGGGGTGCTGGATAAAATTGTGGAGTTGGCGATCTCGGTTGGTGTCACGGAGTTCGACCTCCTCCACGTGATCCCTCAGTCGAACGCCTATCGAAACCGCGACGAGATGTTCTACGATGTGCGCGAGTACCTTCCCATCCTTCAGAAGGTGTTCCGTCTGAACCGACACCCCCGGTTCTATGTATGGACGAACCGCTTTCCCGTCAGCTACCTCGAGGGTCTCGAAGATCTGATCCAAGACCCCCATAAAATGCTCGACGAGGTCAACGGACGACGCTTTCAGGTCCGACGCTATCTCGACGAGGGAAAGCCGCTGGATTGCCGAGAGAAGGAGCGATGCCAGCATTGCTTCATTGAGCCATTTTGCAACACGGTGGACAACACCCTTCAAGCACAACACGAAAACACTTGGGACACGTGGTGGGTGGACGGCATTGAGGCGGCTCGGTCAGTCTCCGTACCGCTTCCGTTTGGGTGCAGCCGGGTCGGGTTCAGCGTACCCAGCGCCTCATCCATCAATGATCTCGAGTTCCCCACGAGCATCGGTTTGGTGGTTCGGCCCGACTCCGCAGATTTACCGCCTGAAGCGATACGGCGAAACACCGAAATGGTGGCGCACACGGCCGATCAGTTGGCCGCATGGACACCGCTCAATGACCTAAGGATTCGAGTCGAGCTCAACCAAGACACCGCCCGGTGGATGGTTGACCATCGCGCTCAAATGGCCGGACGCTTGCAAACCACACACATCGTTCAGCCCTCACACGAGAAGATGCTCGCTGCCGTCGACAACGACGTGCGCGACCCGGCCACGTTCTTCGAAACCCTTCAGTTGCCCATCCGCGTGAGCGGATTGCCCGCGTGCATGACACCCGGGGCGACCCTCGCCGAGGACCCCGCAGACCTGAATGCCGGCCTGTTCGACCCAGCGACTGGACGACTTCAAATCCGCCCACTTGCGCGGCACCATATCGCCAAGAAGTATCGCGGTAAGTCCGTGCGGTGCGCCGATTGTCGCGTCAATGACCGCTGCGAGGGCATCCACATCAACATGATTCGCGATCAAGGATTGCGCCAAGCGCAACCACTGGTCGAGGGAGAGTGGGCGGATGAAGCTCATCGTCAACTGGTCGCTCGATGGCCAGAGGCGCCCGTTCGGGTGCACCATGGCCGCGAACCTCATGCCGCGTCCCCTAGCCTACCCGGCTTTGACCAGCCCGATGCCGCTCCCGCCGACCCCCTTGCGGTAATCGCGCGGGAGCTTGCCAAGAAGGCCGCGCGCAGGAAAGCGCAGCGGGAAGCCATGCGCCAAAAGATGAAGGCGAGCTCGTAAATGGCGAATCTCGGCTACCTCCAACTCACGCGGAACTGCTACCAACGCTGCCGGTTTTGCAGCAATCCACCGACGGGTGTGGACCTGTCGGTCCAAGAAATGCGCGATGTCATCGATGGCCTTGCAGAGATGGACTACGACGGCGTAATCCTCACCGGGGGCGAACCGACAATGTCTCCGTTGTTGAAGCCTGCGCTCGAGTACGCGACCGAGAAAGGCCTGTTCTCGCGCATGATCACCAACGGACAACTGCTCGCCGAACGCTCCTTCTTCGAGGAGGTCGTCGACGCGGGGCTGAATCATATCCATGTATCGCTGCACAGTTATCGCCCAGAGGTGCACGATTTCATCACTGCGTACCCAAACGCATGGTCGACGTTGGTGGAGTGCCTCGGGCACGTCCCCGAGCTGGGGATTACCGCTGACATCAACACCGTGATCAACACCTACAATGCGGATCACCTCCACGAAACCGTCATCTGGTTGTGTGACCGTTTCCCATTCATCCGGCACTTTGTTTGGAACAACATGGATCCGGATGGCAACCGCGCGGAAGAAAATCCAGACTGCATCCCGCACCATCGAGACTTCCAGGTTTCACTGGAGTTGGCGATGGAGTACCTCTCCCGCACGGGGCGTAGCTTTCGCGCTGAGCGCGTGCCTCTTTGCTATATGCGCCGCTTTGCCCATTGCTCAACTGAGACACGCAAAATCGTGAAGGAAGAGGAGCGCTGCATCAAATTCCTCGACCAAAAGGGTTTCGTGCACCAACTTGAGTTTCTCCACGGCAAAGGATCGGCATGCGATGCGTGCCGCTGGGATTCCATCTGTGCAGGCATGTACTCGATGGCCAAGACCTTCGATGAGCGGGAACTCAGCCCAGTTTTTGAGGATCCAGACTCCGTGATTCGCGCAGTTTTGGGCAGAGAACCCGATGAGGCGCTTCTCAAGCGAATCGGTAGCCGAGCCGGCCGACGGTCTCGGACTGAACAGCCGGATGAGAGGATGAGGGCCGAGAAACGGAGGACGGTTCTGTAGTTTTCGACCAAGCACCCTTGCAGGAGGGGGCTGGTGTACGTAGAGTATTAGGAACAGGACCACTCGTGGGAGCATCGATGGCGAACCCTACAACACCCGTCTCAGTTCGCTGGGCTGCAACCGTTTGCGCATGCGCCGCCATCGCCTGTCAGTCCGATTCCAAGATTGGTATCCGTAACGAGCCGCCATCAGTCCAGATTTTCGAGCCGTCGGAAGAGAGCACCCACGACGCCTTCGCCAGCATCCGGTTCATGGCCCAAGTCGAGACCTATGACGGGTCGGACCTGACGACCATCCAGCACACGTGGGTGACAGGGTCGGATGTGGCGTGCGATTGGGAGACGGTGCCATCGGACGGTATGGCCGTCTGCAACATCAGCTTTGATGAAGCCGGTCCCCACTCCGTCACGGTGACGGTAAAGAACGAGCGTCTTGACACCGCCACGTCCACAATAACAATCAACATTGGAGACAATGAAGCGCCATCCATCGCCATCACGGCGCCCGAGGATGGCGCCTTTTACACCCCCGGCGACACGATCACGCTCGCCGCGACGGTGAGCGACGGTGAAGACGCGCCGGACGAACTCAGCGTCGTCGGCCTTTCGAGCCGAGACAGCGACCTCGGCCTGACCGCCACGCCCACCTCCAGCGGCGAGTGGTCGACCACGCTCGAAGGCCTCTCGCCCGGGGAGCACTTGATCACGCTCACCGTTTACGACACGACCGGCCTGAACGACCAAGATACGGTGAACGTTGTGATCAACGAATCTCCTTCCGCGCCGGCGGTCACCATCTCACCCGACCCGGCCATCTCGGGCACACAACTGACCGCAACCATCACCGAAGATTCAGTCGACCCGGAGGGTGACCCGATCGTGTACGACTATCAGTGGCTGGTGGACGGCGTTGAATATCCGGGCGCCACCACGCCAGTCATCGCTGCCGGTACCACGCGGCGAGACGAGTTCTGGGAAATTCGAGTCATCGCCAGCGACCCGAGAAGTTCAAGCGACCCGGGCACCGCCTCCATCACCATCGGCAACTCCCTCCCCCGCGTCGATGGCGTATCCATTGTGCCAGACAGCCCCGTCACTTTGGACGACCTGACCGCAGTGCCTGCTGGGTGGTTTGACCAAGACCTTGACCCTGAAAGCTACACCTATGCGTGGCAGGTCGACGGCGAGACAGATCCTGACGAGACCACCGATACGTTTCCGTGGGAAAAAACAGCACGGGGTCAGCAGTTTCGGGTCACCATCACGCCGGTCGATGCGTTCGGTTCCGGCGATCCGGTGGTCTCCACCATCACCACGATTGAGAACTCTGCACCCACCGGCGGAGCGGCAACCATCGATCCCGAGGTCGCCGAGCCAACTGATACACTGTACTGCTTGGTCGACGTTGCCTCGTCAGATTCCGATGACGACCCGATTACGTACCGGTACGTGTGGCTGCTCGACGGCGCCGAAATGCCGGGCCTGACGTCGTCGTCTGTACCGCCACTCGAGACCGCCGATGGAGACATCTGGACCTGCGACGTGTACCCGTCCGACGGAACCGACGAAGGTCCCGCCTTCAGCGCCAGTGTCGCAGTTACCGATGGGTCCGCTCCTCCCCCGCCCGTCATTACACCGCCCTCCGCGCACCGGAACAAAGACTTCGTGACGTTGACGGGGACCTGTGAAGCCGGATGCGCACTCGACTTTTACTGCAATGATTCATCGACATCGTGGGCCCTTTCGGAGACCTGCACGACCGCTGGCACTTTTGCAGTCACTGTTGACCCGCTCGTTCGGGGCGACACATCGACCTGCTACGGTACATGCACGGACGCCGCTGGCAATGTATCAGGCGACTCCTTGCCGGTGTCGACCGAGGTTTGCGACCCAGAGGACGTGTTTGAAAATGGGTCCTACGGGGACTCCATCGATGACCCAGTAGATGAGTGGCCTGTCATCGATGATGACGGAACCGACACCATCAACATCACGGGGAACGTGCTCGAGGAAGATGACGAGGACTGGTACGTCATCAGTGCCGGAGACGATGTTGCGGCGGACATCGCAGCCGGCCGAGACATGTTTAAGTTCGACGTCAAGTTTTCACCCGACACGTCCGGTTATCGTCTTGTTGTGTACCGCGACGCCCCTGACGGTGGCGATACCGATAGCTGCTTGCCTACCGGGTACACTGAGTACAGCTGGTACTACGAAACGCGAGACGATGGTTCGTTCCGGGGCCTGCCGGCAGACCTTCAATCCTGCGATGGGGGCTCGATCTCCAAAAACACGTGCGAGGACCTATCGTCGGATTTCATTATCCAAGTCTTCCGCGAGTCCACCACGCCTGTGTCGTGTGACGACTATCAACTCCAAATCACAAACGGGGTGTGGTAATGCCGACACGTCGAGAGCTCTTGAAAGCAGTCGGTTCAGGTGTCGCAGGAGTTGCGGTGGGCACGGCGACGGGGTCCAGCGCAGCTCATGCTCGGAGAGCGAGCCTCCTCGCCTTTGCCGAGGGGCGTGGTTCTGAAGCTCCGTGGTGCCTCATCGCGCCGCTCCAGCGGGGGTCCAACGTGGGAAAAGGATGGACGCTGGACGCGTTGTCCTCGGTGCGTGAGGGCGCCAGCATTATGGAACTGTCCCACCCACAACACGGAACCGCGAAGGTACACCTCTGCGCGCGATCGGGGATGGACACGGGTCTCACCCACTCCCACCTACTCGACTTGCGCTTGATGGACGGCGGCGACGGGCAACGACCAACGACCGAGAGTCTCGCGCGGGTTGTGACTGGGATCGCGAAACGAATTGCAAAAAATGAACTCGGTACGGTCGACGGCGCCACGCTAGACGCTATGGCAAGAATGTTGACACACGAAGAACGAAAGGCCTTCTACGGGCCGGAGAACTTGCTTTGAGCACTCAAGCTGAATCCACCTCACCCACGCCCATCAATCTGCAGTACACCTTGAGCGAACGAACCGTATCGATGAACGTCGATGAGAGTCTCTTCGCCATTGATGCAATCTACGGTGCGGCATACCTGTTCGTAGACCGTTGCTGGCTGTTTATGGATCGACCATCTGACGGCATCGTCTGCGTGCACCTCAAGGCCAAAGAAGACGCCGACGAGGCTGCACTTGAGGCCTTGGCAGGCGAGTTTGGCAACGAGTTGCTCAATCAAGCCATCCGGATCCAGATCACCGAAAGCACAGCGACTCTGCGTGAGTACACCATGGCCCGAGCGTTCTTTACGACTCCGGTTCAGTCGAGCATCGACGCCCTGCTGGCTGAACTCGATGCCGAAGAGTTGGAAGAGGATGAACT
>Ga0160422_10000304_pt1 | contig 29518 bp, 20 predicted proteins | sample Fk160mmetaG_FD_108192 | JGI IMG/M metagenome (GOLD analysis project Ga0160422, IMG submission 108192) | Marine microbial communities from the Central Pacific Ocean - Fk160115 60m metaG | ecosystem: Environmental > Aquatic > Marine > Oceanic > Photic zone | place: The Central Pacific Ocean...
AGCGTGCATTCCATTAAATAGATTCCACAGTTCTGGCCTTTGGTTTTTTGGATCCCATTGGCTGAAGTCATCCCTGTGAGAAAAGAACCTCTCCTTTGCTCTAGCTTTCTCTTCATCCCTTCTGGCACCACCTATACAAGCGTCGAATTTGTTTTCTTCAATGGTGTCGATAAGTGTAGTTGTCTGAAGTTTATTTCGGCTGGCATTGTGTCCAGTTTCCTCCCTTACTTTTCCGTCGTCGATAGTTTTTTGGACAGACCCAACTATGAGGTTCGCTCCAAGTCTTACAACTAAATTATCTCTGAATTCTAATGTTTCGGGGAAATTGTGACCTGTATCAATATGCACTAAGGGCATGGGGATATTAGCCGGTGCAAATGCTTTAGCAGCCAAGTGAGTAACAACGATACTGTCTTTACCTCCGCTGAATAAAATAGCAGGTCGGTCGAATTGGGCTGCAACCTCTCTAATTACGAAGATAGACTCAGCTTCAAGTTCACTAAGGTGATCGAGATTGTACGTGTCGATATTAGTCATTTCGCCCTAATCTACCGTATTTAAACCAAGCTCTTTCGTGCATGTAATAGAACAACATTTTTAGAAAAAATTCAATAGTTGTTACTACTCCAGCACTTTTCACATCTTCAGTGAAAATATAGAATAAAGTAAATGTTGTAGCTGATGCAATGACTCTCCATGTAAAGGTCTTTGCGAGGTGTCTAATTCTAGATTTTTTATTGTCCACTAGACCGTGCTTTACGCCGTTTTTTAAATACTACTATTATTGTGCGAATTTAGGGTGTTTTGCTAGTCTTTCCTCAACATTTTCCCAATTTGTAAAGTGGAATCCTCTATCGTCTAGATATACAGTAGCAGCAAATTTTGAGTTACTTACAGTGTCAAACAAATCTGACATTTCGTATTTCTCTAACCACTCTTTAATAACAAGAGCAGGTCGAGAGCTCATTATCTTAAGTACGTAGCCTTTATCCTTAAGTCGTTGCAATACTTCTCGTGCACCATCCATAGGAGGGTCATAAGCGTTGTCTAATCCTTGAAACCCCTTACTGTACTTGTGAATCACACCATCAAAATCGACTGCTAGTGTTTTTCTTTTGTCAAGAGTTTTAAGCTCTTTCGAGGGTACAGGACTTATTCCTAAAATCTTTACTACACCTTCGTCAACAGTACACAAGCCAGTGTCTATGTCAATAAAATTCTCAGTTGGAGCCTCATAATTTAATACGTGATTCTCCTCACGTCCTCTAATTTCATTTGTGTGTACATAAATTTCACATACATCTACAGACGATTTTAGTTTCTCCCTCATGTTTTTATAGGGAGCTACTAAACTTACAACTACAACTTCGTTTTTGTGATGGAGATATCTAGCTATGCTTTGGGCATTTTGAACATTTGAAACTCTGCCCTCCTCAGTATAATCTTTATTTCCAGTAATGTCTCTCAGGTCGTCTCCATCAATGTGATGAGGAGCATAACCAAGCCTTCTTAACTGAGCAATTAATGCTTTCGCTAAGGTAGTTTTACCATGGCCTGGTTGACCTGTGAACCAATAGATCATTCAAGATCTGTATTTAATAAGAGGGTTTGCTCTCTATCAGGTCCAACGCTTAAAATGCTAACCCTAACACCAACTTCATCTTCTACCATTTTCACATAAGCGTTTAGTGAAGCTGGAATGTTTTCTTTCTTTCTTAAACCAGTTAGATCTCCTGGCCAACCTTCAAACGATTTATAAACTGGCTGCACTTCATCAGGATTTATTCCATAAGGCAGATAGTCTATTTTTTCGCCATTGTGCATGTAATGAGTACAAACTTTCACCTCGTCAAATTCTCCTAGAACGTCGGCCTTCATCATGCAAAGTTGTGTAACACCATTTACCATAACAGCGTACTTAAGTTGTGGTAGATCTAACCATCCACAACGTCTTGGACGACCTGTTGTCGCGCCAAACTCCATGCCTGCTGATCTAAGTTTCTCTCCAGTTTCGTCCTCTAACTCCGTCGGGAAAGGTCCAGAACCAACTCTGGTGCAATAAGCTTTAAATATTCCGAACACCTCTCCAATTTTATTTGGAGGAACGCCCATTCCAGTGCAAGCTCCAGCAGTTATAGTGTTTGATGATGTAACGTATGGATACGTGCCAAAATCAATGTCTAACATCGTTCCTTGCGCCCCTTCTGCAAGGATAGCTTGGCCTTCATTTAAAGCACCATTTAGAATGTGCTCTGAATCTATTAGCTTGAAGTTTTTTAAATTTTCAACTGCATCTAGCCAAGCACCCTCGTATTGACTCAAGTCGTAAGAATACTCTGGATATTGCTTTAGCATTCTGATGTGCTTCATCTTAAGTGCTTCGTATATATCTTTAAAATGAGGAGATTCTAAATCACCAATACGTAAACCATTTCTTCCAGTTTTATCCATGTAGGTTGGCCCAATCCCCTTGAGTGTAGAGCCGATTTTTGCCTTTCCTTTTGCTTGCTCTGAAGCTGCATCAAGAAGCCCGTGAGTTGGCATGATAAGATGCGCCTTTCTGGAAATAACAAGTGATTTTGTTGGGTCAACCCCTCGCTCAACTAAAGCATCAATTTCTCTTTTGAAAATTACGGGATCAATTACAACTCCATTACCTACAACGTTTAAAGTGTCCTCTCTGAAAATCCCAGAAGGAATTGTGTGGAGAACGTGCTTTTTTCCGTCAAATATTAAAGTGTGCCCTGCGTTTGGTCCTCCCTGGAATCTTGCAATCACATTGTATTTAGGTGTAAGTACGTCTACGATTTTTCCCTTTCCCTCGTCTCCCCATTGGAGTCCCAACAATACGTCAGCTTTCATGCAGTTCTATTTGGTACGCTTTTTTGCGTATATGTTTAATGAGTGATGGAGAACTTCAATGTCGAATATCTCCTCTAATGTTGCCTTTATTTGTTGAATTCTGGGATCGCAAAATTCTAGAACCTCGCCTGTATCTGCAATTATTACGTGGTCGTGCTGAGCTACTCTAAAGCTCTTTTCGTATTGAGCATTTTTGTTATCAAACTGATGCTTGCGAACTAAATTACAATCAAGTAATAATTCAAGTGTGTTGTATAGTGTCGCTTTTGATACCCTGAATTCACCCTCTTTCATTTTAGAATATAATTGGTCAACATCAAAGTGTCCAGAGTATTCGTATATCTCCTGCAGTATAGCAAAACGTTCTGGCGTTTTGCGATGTGAGTTTTGTTCGAGGTAAATCTCAAACATGTCTCTAGCTTGACTAAATGTTTCGTCTTTAATCATGTTCTAATACGATGGTACAAAGATAGGTTATGACTCGGCTTTAACACGTTCTACAGTGTGAACTCCTGTGACATTTTTTAGTTTAGTTATCAAATCTTCGAGGTGATTTTTGTTCATGATTAATACGCTGACAAATCCCCTGAATATTCCATCGTGAGTTTCCATACTAATTGCGCGCATATTCACCTCCATATCTTCCGAAATAATTTGGGTTATTTGATTAACTAAGCCTAAATCATCAATCCCAGTAAACGCCAGCTTTACCTCAAATTGTTGCTCAGCTTTTGACGACCACCTAGCCTTCATCATTCTGTAGGCATACTTGGAAAGCATATTTGTAGCGTTCGAGCAATTTTGTCTGTGGATTTTTATTCCACCACTTACTGTGATAAATCCAAACACATTATCCCCTGGGATTGGATTACAACACTGTGCCAAAGTGTAATCAATCTTCTGCATATTCTCTCCAATAAGTAAAGTGTCCTCCTTCTTTTGCTTTACGAATTTGCTAACAACAGATGTCTTTGGTGAAGTACCAGATTTGGGCCCTTTAGGCCAAACAAACTTCCCTTGCTTCAACTTGTACTTAGTTAAATCATCTAGTTTGATGATCCCAATTGCAATTTCATGATATAAGTCTTGGACCGAAGTAAGTTTAAATCTTCTGTAAAGTGATTCTAAATTTTCAAGAGTGAAATGCGCCCCAATTTTCTTCATCCACTTTTCTAGTCTATCCTTACCCTCAGAAGCTCTTTCTCTTTTAACCTCTTTGAGTGCGTGTCGAATTTTTTGTCTAGCATGTGATGTAGCAACGAATTTAAGCCAATCCTCCTTGGGCCTTTGTCGCTTATTCGTAAGAATTTCGATTTGGTCTCCGCTTGAAAGTTGGTGACTTAGAGGTGCTAACTTATGGTTTACCTTTCCACCTATGCAAGTTTCTCCAACTTTAGAGTGAACTTTAAATGCAAAGTCTAAAGTAGTCGCTCCTTTCGGGAGAGTTATCATATCTCCATTTGGCGTGAAAACAAAGATGTCACTCGACTGAAGATCCATTGCAAGTTCATCTATGAACTCAATTGCATCGTCATTTTCATTTTCTAGTACATCGCGAATTTGGGTCAGCCACTTGTCAATTTGGTCTCCTCCAACTGTGCTTTTTCCTCCTTCTTTATAACGCCAATGAGCTGCAAAACCCTTCTCGGCAACATGGTCCATTCTGTCTGAGCGAATTTGAATTTCCACCCATTTTCCTGATGGAGACATTACGGTAGTATGCAAGCTTTCGTATCCATTTGCCTTGGGCAAACTAATCCAATCTCTCAATCTATCTGGGTTTGGTTGATAGAAATCCGTAACAATGGAATACGTACGCCAAATCTCGCTCTTCTCCTTATCTCTGTCAGTTTCCAATACTATTCGGACTGCAAAAACATCGTACACTTCTTCGAAGCTCACTTGTTGATTCTGCATCTTTCTCCAAATGCTAAAGATAGATTTAGGCCTCCCCTTGATTGAGTATTTTATGCCTGCTTCGTCAAGAGATCTTTTGATAGGAGTACAAAAACTTCTAATAAACCTAGCTCTAACATCCTTTGTCTTTCTCAAGCGTGAATTAATTAATTCATACTCTTCGGCTTCCTTATACTTTAAACTTAGATCTTCAAGCTCTGTCTTTATTGCGTATAAGCCCAAACGATGCGCCAAAGGCGCATACATGTACAAAGTCTCAGATGCGATTTTCTGCTGCTGATCAGGCCTCATGAAATCTAGAGTCCTCATATTATCTAATCTATCGGCAAGTTTTATAAGAATCACTCTAACGTCGTTACTTAAAGTAAGAAGCATCTTCCTGAAGTTCTCTGCCTGAGCACTAGTTCCAGGTTCAAAAACCCCACTCATCTTAGTTAAGCCATCGACAATATTTCTTTCTTTTTCTCCAAATATTTTCTCTACATCATCTAAGGTCAATGAAGTATCCTCAACTGTGTCGTGAAGTAATGCGCACACTATTGAAGTTGTATCCAAGCCTAATTCTCCCGCAACAACTCTCGCAACGCTTATTGGATGATAGATATATGGTTCGCCACTTTTCCGCCTTTGATTTGAATGTTTTTCTAAGGCTAAATCAAAAGCCTTTCGTATAGATTTCCTGTCCTCGCGAGACTTACTATTTTTTGCCGCGCGCAGTAATCCTCTATACCTTCTTAGGATCTCTTTCTTCTCTTCTTCTACATCGAATTCCATCTACTTGTAAAGCTACCCTTTGATGAGGTAATTTCGCAACATGATTGAAGCAAATAATCCAAAACTCAAATCTTGGGTCGATGTACCCGAAGATAACGTCTTCCCAATTCAAAATCTCCCTTTTGGGATTTTCTCTACTTCTTCGCGTGATGCAAGGCCTGGAGTTGCCATAGGAGAGCAAATTTTAGATCTACAGTATTTGAGTGTGCAAGGGCTGTTGGATGGCTTGGGCTTTGAAAATTCAGACTTTAATTCTTGCGTGCTAAACCAAGTCATAAACAGAGGTAAGGCAGCAACAACAGCATTGCGAAACAGAGTTAGCCAACTATTGAGAGAGGGATGTGATGAGATTGCTGATACAGATTCAGCTCTTGTTTCGATGTCTGAAGCAACAATGCATATGCCATTAGAAGTTGGAGATTACACAGATTGCTACTCTTCTGAAGATCACGCCCGCAATGTTGGAAAGATGTTCCGCGATCCAGAAAACGCACTACTACCAAACTGGAAGCACATGCCAGTTGCTTATCACGGTAGAGCGAGCTCTATAGTTGTAAGTGGTACACCTGTTAAGCGTCCACATGGTCAGCTTAAACCTGCAGATGATCAGCCACCAGTTTATGGTCCATCTAGATTGTTAGACTTCGAATTAGAGATGGCTTTCATTACATATCCTGGGAAGGATTTGGGCGAGCCAATCACAACAGCTGAGGCAGAGGACTACATATTTGGGATGGTGATTTTCAATGATTGGTCAGCTAGAGATATACAAAAGTGGGAGTACGTTCCTCTTGGGCCATTCTTAGGAAAAAACTTTGCATCAAGCATATCTCCTTGGGTTGTGACACTTGATGCTCTTGAGCCATATAGGGTAGCGGGTCCTGTTCAAGATCCAAAAGTTCTCCCATATTTAGAATATGAAGGTGATTCGCATTACGACTTAGATCTTGAGGTAGAGATTGTTCCTCCAAATGGCCAAGGAAAAGTTGTTTGCCGTTCAAACTTCAAGCACATGTATTGGAATATGCGCCAACAACTCGCTCACCACACAGTAAACGGATGTAATATCCGAGGTGGAGATATAATTGCTTCTGGAACTATATCTGGACCAGATGAAGGTTCGTTTGGTTCGATGCTGGAAATTTCTTGGAAGGGAACAAAGCCAGTTGCAATGCCTGATGGAACTGAGCGCAAATTCATCCAAGACGGTGACACTGTTGTAATGCGTGCGTCAAAAGGATTGATAGGATTTGGAGAAGTAAGTGGAGAGCTAAAGCCAGCTTAGATTTCTGCTTTAGAAAGTTCACTGTCTACAAATCCTCTAATTTTATTTAGAGGAGTTATCAGTCCTTGACTTATGTTTTAACCTGAAGTTTTTTTGTTTCCGAATTACAGCACACTGATTAAGAATGCTAAATTTAGATAAATTAAAAGTTGATTAATCTAAAGTAGTCCGGATATAATCTTCTCTACAGTCATGCCATCAGCTTCTGCCTTGTAATTGCGGACAATTCTGTGGCGAAGAATAGGTGTTGCAAGCGCTTTCACATCTTCAATGTCTGGACTGTATTTTCCGTTTAATGCTGCGTGCACTTTAGCACCAATAACTAAGAATTGTGATGCTCTTGGCCCTGCACCCCAGCTCAAGTATTTGTTTACATCCTCAGTTGCGTGCTCTCTGCCAGGGCGAGTTTTGCTGCTTAGATTAACTGCGTATTCTAGGACATTGTCGGTTACTGGCATCTTGCGAATTAATGCTTGAGCATCGAGAATGTCTTGTCCACTTAGTACAGGTTGAACATCAGTTACAGAAGCTCCAGTTGTTTGTTTAACAACACTCAGCTCTTCAGCAAAACTTGGGTAATAAACCCAAGTGTTGAACATAAACCTGTCGAGCTGTGCTTCAGGCAAAGGGTAAGTTCCTTCTTGTTCAATTGGGTTTTGGGTTGCAAGGACAAAGAAAGGAGAAGGCAAATAATATGTCTGTCCATTTACAGTCACGTTTCTTTCTTGCATGGCTTCCAAGAGAGCTGCTTGAGTTTTAGGAGGAGTACGATTTATCTCATCTGCTAGGACAATGTTTGCGAAAAGAGGACCCTTAACAAATTCAAATTTGCGCTCTTTATTAAGCACCTCTGACCCTGTAATGTCTGATGGCATTAAATCAGGAGTGAATTGAATTCTATTGAATGATAAGCCCAAAGCTTTAGCAACAGTATTCACTAAAAGGGTCTTAGCTAAACCAGGCACACCAACTAAAAGACAGTGTCCTCCAGCAAGAATGGCCATTGTAACTTCTTTTACAACAGATTCTTGTCCAACGATAACTTTGCCAACTTCTTTAAGAAGTAGTTCGTGTTTCCCCCTCAGTCTATCTAATGCTTCTTTATCGCTCATTTTTCTTTTTGTGAAGACCAAATATACTCATACCAGTCCATGTTGAAATCACAATTGTCGAAAGAAGAGTCAATTCTGACAAAGGTTTGGGCTATATATTTTCTTACCCATTTGTCCATTGCTTCAAGTCGCATTTCATTCTCTACTTGAGATTGAAACAGAGCGTAATCATCGTATGGATTTGCTCTGTGAGCTTCGTGACGAGCATCAAGTTTGAGAATAGTCCAATATCCATTACCATCCTCATCCATTAATTGGATTGGTTCGCTAATTTCACCTTCACTTAAGGGAGAGAGAACGAAGTAAATATTTGGGTCGAGTTCGTCCACGCCAAATTTGATTCCACCATCGCGGGGATTTACTACCTGACCTCTTTGGTTAGCAGAGTTTTCCCTTGTTGAATATTTTAAAACCGCTTCATCAAAAGTTTTTGTTTTGGTTTTTACTGAAGTGTAAACACTATCTATGGTCAGCCCGTTTTTTTCGAGTTCGTTGATGTCGATTTTGGGTTTCATTAAAACGTGACAAGCACTAAACTGTTCACCTCTTCTGTCAGTTACTCTTAAAAAGTGAAAGCCAAAATCAGTTTCAAACACTCCTGAATATCCCCCGATAGGAGTGTCAAATACGGCTTCTTCAAATTCTGGCACAAATTGGCCTCTTCGAATGTCTGTATAACACCCACCCTTGTACTTTGACCCAGGATCCTCAGAGTATCTAGTTGCAGCTAGAGTCATTGACATTTTTCCGTCTACAACTAATCTTCTTATTGAATCTAAGTGGAATCTGAGTTCCTGCTTTTGAGATTCAAGAATTTGAGGTTGTATTACAATTTCGCTATAACTGATTTCCTCTGGAATAAGAGGGAGACTTTCTTTTGGCGTTGCTTCGTAGAACTCAATAACTTCAGCTGGTGTCGACCTAACTTTTTGGTTGACTTCTTGTTGCATTTTTTGGGCTAAAAGTTGGTCCTTTATAGGCTTCCCAAAATCATCCTTCCACTGCGTGACGCTTTTGCCATACTCTGCCTCAAATGCTTCAATCGAGCCAAGCATATTAATGTAATAAGCTAACCTTCGGTCAATCTCATCCATTACTTCGGCATCAGTTACTTCTAAACTATCTATTCTAGCGTGATGTAGTAGGAGCTTTTCGAAAAGCATGTCTTCGAAAAGTTGGCATTTCTGATTTGGCTCTTTTCCTTTTCCCTGTATCCTCTCTTGTAAGATCATTTCATCTAATTCACTAGATAGAATGATTTCATTTCCAACTACACCAATTATTCCATCAATGTGCTGGTATGATTCAGGCTGTGCAAATCCCAAAGTTGAAATAGTGTAGAAAGCGAAAACAGCTAAAATGCCTCTTAATTTTTGCATGGATGCTAATGTACTTCTAAAGTGGAATACTATCTCTGCTAATAAGTCCTAAAGACCAAGCTTCTTTTACAAGATCATCTCTCAGATTGACCAAAAGTTCACTCCTGCGTTCTTGGATAATAATTTCTTCAATTCTCTCTTTGGCAATTGCTAGGGGAGAGGGCAAATCCTTCAATTGATGATCTAAAAACTTAATCATATAAGTCCTGCCTTCAGAACTAAATTCTGTGACCTGTCTTCTCTTTAGCTGGTCTTCAAGCCTATAAATCTGCATTGGTACTTGGTTTAGCAGATCACTCAGGTACCACCAATCTTCTGTTTCAATTGCATATGTTGCGTTATGCTCTATACACCATTTTTCTAGTTTGGGCATAGTAAGTGAATCGGCCTTATTAAGCCAAAATTTAGCAGAATCCAGTTCCAACTCTTCTTCTGGAATATGAAAGAAAACGGCTTTTACTATATGCTCAGAAAGTTTGAAAAGCTCGGGATGAGTTCTGTGAAACTCGTCTACTTCAAATTCAGTTACCGTCCTATTAAGCCTAGAGTTCACAAATCGATTTTCGTACTCGCTTATTAGGAGCGCATTCCTGTATGTTTGGATTTGGCTTTCTAACTTTTCATTTTCTTCAATAAGAGATTCTTCCGCTTGAGCGAGAAGTACTTGTTCCCTAATCCAACTATTTACAATTCTGTCTGCAAGCATTGTGCTGTCATCATAGTTAAGATTGTCTGGAATTCTAGCAGAGATTGAGTCAAGAGATAAGCTTTTGCCAAACGCCTCGACAACGATGATGCTATCTGAGTTTGGACTTGTAGAATTACAAGACCCGAAAGCCCAAAAACACGAAATGATTAAAAGCCCAAAAACCCCTTTAATCGATAAGTCCGTATAGAACTTCTTCATTTATCTCAACTGTATATTTGCTTCTGAGCTCTTCCACCCATTGCTTCTCAAGGTGATCCTGATAGCTAGCTATGACTTGTCCTCTTGCTTCTTCAAGCGACTTAACAGTAGGAGGCACAAACCCTCGGACATCAATCACAACAAAAGAATCACCTTCAATAGCATGCACAATAATATTTCGGCCATCCTTCTTAGTTTCTAAAGAATTACTATCTCTTAGTCCAAATACACGATCACCCCATGTATTAACCTCGCGAGGAAAAAGCCCCTCTTCAATTTTGATAGCAAGAGGGCTTTCAGCGAGCATAGATTTTCTCAAGTCCAAAACGCTTCCTCCATCAAGAATTGTTTTCTCTACCTTCTTTGCAACATCGCTGTTTTCACATATGTAAGCACTTATATCCGCTCTTTCATCCCACATAAACAGGTCTGTATTAGAAGCGTAGTATTCCACTAACCCCAAAGTGTCCTTCACGGCTTTACTCCAAACCATTTCATCAGTCAATTCGAATAACAAAATTCCATCGTGATATTCGTTAATCAATAATCTGAAATCATTGTGCTTTTCCTCTAACCTAGAATTCTCATAGGCGAGGAGTTTCTCGTCAGAAATTCTCTTAATCAACTCATCAATAATTATATCAGAAGGTAGATTTAAGTCTCTTTTCTTTACTGTATTTGCATATTCTATGAAGTCACCTACTGTTGTGTTGTATCCTGCTATCGAGAATAAAGTTTTACTGAGTTCATTTGGCCTGTTGTGCACGATTGGGTGCCCTTTGTGGAACACACTATCAATTTGACCTCCCGCATTTTTAAGATTCTTAACTCTTCCAGGGAAAATCTTATAAGCGTACTCGTTCTTAAGTATTTTAATAAAGGAAGTTTTTGTCACTTCTGCACGCTTGTCTCGACTTACTTTCTTACGAAGTGATTTTTCTACTTCTTCAAATGAAGCTGGCTCTTTATAGTCTAAACGCTTCACTATGTGCCAGCCATAACTTGTCATGAAAGGTTCAGACACATCTCCATTATTTTCTAAAGAAAATGCTGCGTTTTCAAACTCCTCAACCATTTTACCTGAGCTAAACCACTGTAGAACGCCACCCTTGCTCTTTGAGCTTTCGTCATCGCTGTACTTCAATGCAAGAGATTCAAATGATTCTCCATTTTTTAAGAATGCACTAACTGCATCAATTTCGGTTTTACCTTGATTAATAAGAGTTTTATTTTGAGTGTCGCTTACTCTAACCATGATGTGAGCAACCTGAATTTCACCCTTAGCATCTCTTTTGTCTGTCACTTCTAAGAAGTGATAACCAAAACGCGTTCTTACAATATCACTAATCTCTCCTAGTGGAGTGTTGTAAGCTGCTTCTTCAAATGGAAACACCATTTTAAAAGCAGTAAACCAACCTAGGTCTCCTCCGTTTTGGGTTACTGAAGGATCGTCAGAACCGTTTTTAGACTTTGCAACTGTTGTAAAGTCCTCTCCGGCTTCAATTCTGTCCTTTAGTTTGTTGATTCTATTCCACGCTCTTATTGTATCTGCAGGCACAGCATTTTCACCAACAGTGACTAAAATATGTCTTGCTCTAATTTCTGTTTGTTGCCTAGCGTAAGCCTCGTGAACTATTTCGTCTAATAATTCTGTATCTACTAAATATGGACGTGCAAGTTGCTTTCTGTAGCCTTCAAGTTCTCTTGTAAAATCAGAGGCTGTATCCATCCCTAGAGCTTCTGCCTCAACAACTTTTAATTTGAATTTCACGAAGAGGTCCATGTACTCATCAAGGCCCTCTTTTGTAACCGCTACATCATCATTATTCTTCTTGTAAATATGCTCGAAATCTGATAGAGTTATACTCTCATCACCAACTTTGAGAACAACTTTGTTTGAGGTTTGGGCTAAAGCCAAATTGCAAAAAAGCGCAGTACATGCTACTGCAAAAAATCTATTAAGTTTCATTTATCTAATACTATAGTTTGGCGCCTCCCTTGATATCATAATATCATGAGGGTGACTTTCTTTCATTCCTGCATTTGTAATTCTTACAAACTGAGCATCTATTTGAAGAGTGTTGATGTTAGGTGCTCCGCAATATCCCATTCCTGCTCTTAATCCACCAGCAATTTGGTACATCACTTCTTGAACTGTTCCTTTATATGGCACTCTTCCTGTAATTCCTTCAGGTACTAATTTCTTCAAATCATCTTCTGCGTCTTGGAAATATCTATCCTTCGATCCTTTTTGCATCGCTTCTAAAGATCCCATTCCGCGGTAGCCTTTAAAACGACGGCCTTCGAAGATTATTGTTTCACCAGGACTCTCAGAAGTTCCTGCGAGCATAGAGCCAACCATTACTGTGTTTCCACCTCCGGCTAAAGCCTTTACTATGTCGCCAGTATATCTTACACCTCCATCAGCTATAACTGGAACTCCTGATCCCTTTAACGCTTTTGCAACATTCATAACTGCACTAAGCTGTGGCATACCTACACCAGCAATAATTCTAGTTGTGCAAATTGATCCTGGACCAATACCGACCTTAATTGCATCTGCACCTGCTTTAACAAGGTCCAAAGCTGCGGCTCCAGTTGCTACATTTCCACAAACAATGTCTATCTCTGAAAAAGCATCTTTTACCTTTTTTACTAAATCGATAACACCTTTTGAATGGCCGTGTGCAGTATCTACAATTACAGCATCTACTCCAGCATCTACCAATGCTTGGACTCTTTCCATAGTGTCTGAAGTAACTCCAACAGCAGCTGCTACTCTTAATCTACCATAATTGTCTTTACATGACATTGGAAATTCAGTAAGCTTTATTATATCTCTATATGTAATAAGCCCTACTAATTGCCCTTCTCCATCAACAACTGGAAGCTTTTCAATTCTGTACTCTCTCAGCATTTGCTCAGCTGTTGTAAAATCGCTTCCATCTTCTGTGACGATTAAATTTTCAGAAGTCATTACTTCGTTAACTGGACGAGATCTTTTCTTTTCGAATCTTAAATCTCGATTTGTTACGATTCCTACTAGGAGTTTTTCGTCATTCACAACTGGAATGCCGCCAATCTTATGCTCTTTCATAATATCTAGAGCATCACCTACTGTTGCATTTCCTTTGAGAGTAACTGGGTCCTGAATCATGCCATTTTCTGACCTCTTTACTTTTCTTACCTCATTTGCCTGCTGGCTAATGCTCATATTCTTATGAACTACACCAATACCACCTTGACGAGCGATAGCAATTGCCATTGCACTTTCAGTCACAGTATCCATAGCAGCAGAAACAATTGGAACTTTAAGTTCAATATTTCTTGAAAATTGTGCTGTCAGATTTGTATCTCTTGGTAGTACTTCTGAGTAAGCAGGAACCAACAAGACATCGTCGTAGGTTAAACCTTCGCCGAAGAACTTAGCATCTGAAATAGGCATGATTGAAATGATTGAATCGTGTTATCTCGCTTCCCTACTTTCGGTCCACGATTCGGGCAAATATACAAATCAATCGCTAACTCAAGGTCTAACTACATTAACAGCCTGAGATATTACATGCCATCTGCCAGCACCATCGAGTATTCTAATAACAGTTGAATAGACGCCATCGGGAACTGGATCACCATTAAATGTTCCATCCCAAACGTCGTCCATGCTTGTGCTTGAAAATATCGTATCTCCCCATCGACTGTATATAGTCATGTAAAATACAGGCTCTCCATTAGGTAGGCTATGACTAACAAATCCAAGTTTAACATCATCTTTAGACCAAGGGTAATATTGATTGAAGTCATCTCCGTTGGGGCTGAATGCAGTTGGAATCCAAATTAGTGGATCTTCTGTTAGGCAAACTCTGTTTGATTTGGCTCCATTTAAACCACCTGATGAATTGTTTTCTAAAGCAACTATGGTGTAGCAGAAATCTCCTGGTTGTTCATACAGATCCTCGACATTGTCAGAAAAATTAGTTAGGCTGCCAGATATTGATTCAAGAGGTGTGGCGGTTTCATACCTAGAATTTGCCCTTAAAATTTCATAAGAACCAACACCTAGCACAAATTCCTCATATGGATTCCAGAAAAGTGAGTTCGTAAAATCATCAGGGTCTTCAGAGCTTGTTCCTTGAAGGAAAATAGTGCGCCCAATATTTGATTCTCCCACTTCAGCTCCACACTCATTGGTAGCAATACATTTATAGGTAAATGATTTCGTGTCAGTGTTTACACTCATATCAAAAAACGACAAGCTAATTCCCATAGTGCTAGATTGAGAATCAAGAATAGGAATCCAAGAGTTGTCGAAATCTACATACCTGTATAATTGATAATCACATATTTCAGTTGATACTGGATCTGTTTCAACAACTATTTCAACTCCCCCATCATCCATTACTGATGCTCTTGAAATAACAGGCGCATCTGGAGCGTCTGGATATGTAAAAGTGATTTCGTGATTATTTGACCTGGCTATGTTCCCTGTTGAAGATTCTGATACAATGCGATATCTGTAGGTTTGGTCTACGTTTAGATTCTCGTGTAAGTAACTCTCATAACCTGCTCCTTGACTATCAGCTATCATCCAGGAACTCCACACTCCGCTAACATCGTTGTATACACTGTATTCAATAGTATAGGTATCAACTCCACCGTCCATCCCAAAAGGTTCATTCCAGTTTAATTGTGCTTTATCAGCACATTCTATCTGTGATCCAACCAAGAATATTGAAGAAGTGCAATCGCTTGCTGCATTTGGATTTGGAGTGCCGTCGTCATTTATACAATCAAAAGCAGATACCCTATAGCTCTCTGTTTCATTTGAGGCTAGTGATGTAGGAATTGAAGAAGACATTGTATTTGGGTCGCCAATTTGTAATACTTCAGCAGATCCACTTGGAGTACACTTATATACAATGTATCCCAAAGTTTCATCAGTCACTTCATAATCAAAGTGCACTACAGCTAATCCAGTATTAGGATCTACATCTACATGAGTTGTAGTAGGTACGCTATTGTTCCCAGAACCAGTTTCTAAATCCGTAGAATTTGAAACATGTGTGTCAATACCGTTTGATGCTAGTTGTTTAATCCTATAAATATGAATATTTGAACAAGGTCCAGGGTTATCAGTGTAGGTGCCACCATTTGGACTATCTGGAACATTTGCTACAATATCCCAAACAGCTGTAACCATGTTTAATTTCTCAATCACAAAATCTCCCCCAGCAGCATCTCCAGTAACATAGTATGGACTATTCCATTCAAGATCGATGTCTCCAGGATTTACTCCAACCTGAGCATTAAGGTGAATTGAACATAAAGCTGGAGAAGCTGGAGAAGCATCCTGAGTTGTTCCACCATCTAAAGTTGTAATCTGTTCAGAAACGAAACAGTGACCTTGAACATTTAAATCATATAAAAATGATGTTGTAACCCAACCAATAGGTATCACTCCATTTATATCAGGACCTACAATATGTGCATTTGGGCTTAATAAATCCATAGATAAATTGAACACCTTTATTTCATAATGAACTAGTTCCTCAGCACCGACAGGAGTAAATAATTCCCAATTAAGAGTTCCTTGGCCTGCAGCATTTATATTTTCTACGTGTGTAAGATTAGGTTGTGCAATAGCACAAATGCAACACCCTAAGTAAAGGAGTGAAAAAGTAACGATATTTGAAAATCGAATCACGGAGTAAAATTACAACACCTAAATTTACACACCTTATGAGTCTAGAGCTATTTCCAAACATCTCATTGTCTGCAAGGTTATTTGTCTATACGTCAAATCAAACTCTCGAAGATGAAGATGCTTTGGCCTTTTCAAATTCTATTGAAAAATTTATCTCAGCTTGGAAAGCACATGGAACTCAATTAAATGCCTCATCACTTCTAATCGCAAAAAGGGTACTACTTATTGCCATAGACGAACAATCACAAACCGCAACAGGATGTTCTATTGATTCGCTCAATAGATTTCTAAAATCATCAAACATTGATTGGTTTTCTCGAAATTGGGTTCTTTACAATCAAGATTCAAAGTCTCTGGAGTCTAATTGGAATATTTCTGATTTAAGTGATTTTCATGAAGGATGTAAATCAGGCCAAATACCACTTGATTCATATGTTCTTAATACAACAATTTTAACCATAGAAGAGGCTAGAAATGATCTCGTCCAAACTGTGTCAGAGAGTTGGCACATGAGAATGTTGTGATTTTATAAAAAAAATCGTCGAATTAACGATTTGTTTCTACAAACTGTTAATTTTTTCCAACGAATTCTTGCAAGATTGTTGGAATTTCAATTGCAAGCGTATAAATTTAACGCGTCAAAAAGTCTGATTTTAGCAAATTTTAGATTTTAAGGCAACCCTTGATGTGCTGAAACGACTACTGTTTACAGGAGTTTGTAATAGCCCTTCAACGGGTTTTGAATTTGAAATAATTAATGGTTAAATAACTTAAAACCTGTTCATATGTTTAATTTATATTCGAAATTGACGACGGCTTTTGCAGCTTTCGCAATTATTTTTTCAACCAATACTTCCGCACAAGTGCTTTCCTATAATGGATTTGCTGACGCGTGGTCTGATGAGGTTGGTTTCACGGTAGCAGATTGTGATGGCAATATTCTGCTTGAAGTACTTCCTGGTGATATTGCCTATGGTACTACTCAAGTTGTATATGGTGATTTAGTTCTTCCTGAAGGCTACACTATTACTATGACTGACACTTATGGTGATGGTTGGATGGGAAACTTCCTAGCAATTGATACCAATGGTGATGCTGCTGACCCTTATGGTGACGGTTGTCTTGCTTACTCTCAATTCACAGGTTGGTGTGGAGGTTATGACTCAGACACCTTCCAGTCATTGGAAATGTGTGGAGCTTGCGGAGCAAATGGTGGACAAATGTCTGCTGAAGGATATGGTCCGACAGTTGTATCATTTGGATGTACAGATGATGAAGAGCCATCAGAGCCAGTAGTTTGTGAGGGTAACCTCGTTTCTCTTTCTGTTGATGGTGGTACTTGGCAAACTGAAGTTTCTTGGAATATCGCTGATGCTGATGGCAACATAGTTGCTGAAGGAGGTGCTCCTTATTTAGCTGATGTTTGTCTTGGTGATGGTTGTTACACTTTCAATGGAACTGATTCATATGGTGATGGATGGAGCGGAAATTTTGCTATCGCTGTTGATGATGCTGGAAATGAGCTTTTAAACTTTACTGTTGAAGGATCTGCAGGTTCTGTAGATTTCGGTAACTGTGAAGATGATCCAGTTGATCCTCCATCATCTGATTGTATCGACATAAGCTACTCAGTAGGTGGTGGTGGTTATGACTACGAGATTTCTTGGGCTATCCTTGATGAGACAGGATCTCCAGTTATTGAAGGTAATGCACCTGAGTCTGGAATGCTTTGCTTAGATGTTGCTTGTTATACATTTGTTGGCGCTGATTCATACGGCGATGGATGGAACGGAGCAACTGCAGTATTTGAAAACTCTGGAAATGTGTTATTTAACTTTGGACTTACTTCAGGTGAATCTGGATCTGAAGATTTCTGTGTGTCTAACGACGTGCCAGGATGTACTGATGAAGCTGCTTCAAACTACAATCCGGAAGCTACTATTGATGACGGTTCTTGTTGTTTATCTGACCTAGTAACAATCAACCTTAACGATTCATTCGGTGACGGATGGGGACTTGGAAATGGTCTTACATTTGATGGTGTTCTTTACGAAGTTACTGGTACTGGTATGTCTATGGACTTGTGCCTTCCAGCTGGATGTTACACTGGAGAAATTACTTATGATTCATGGCCAGATGAAATTTCTTGGACTGTTGTTGTAAATGGAGTTGAAATTGCGTCAGGTAACTACGAAGAATTCTTCTTCTCAACTGATCCTTCTTGTATTGTTACAGGTTGTAATGACGAGATGGCTTGTAACTATGATCCTGCTGCTAATGTTAACGATGGTTCTTGTGATTACGCTTCATGTGCTGGTTGTACTGATGAAGGTGCATGTAACTATGATATGGACGCTACTTTAGACGATGGTTCTTGTGACTACTCTTGTGTTGGATGTATGGATTCAACAGCAACTAACTACGATGCAGCAGCTACTATTGCTTGTGTTGATTGTTGTTCTTACTGCGAGGGTGCATTTGCTGGTACTCTTAACGTAGGTGGTGGTACTTGGGACGGTGAGATTGGCTGGACTTTATCTCTTGGTGGCGCTGTAGTTGCTGAAGGTGGTGCTGGTGCATTCCCACTTTGTCTCGAAGCTGGATGTTACGTATTAGATATGACTGACTCATTCGGTGACGGATGGAACGGTGGTACCTACTCGTTTGACGGTTACGACGGAGTTACTGTTTATTCAGGAGACCTTAACAGTGCTGCTGACGGAGACGGTGAAGCAGTTGGTACTGACTACATGGACTTTAACGGAGGTGCTTGTACTTCAGGATGTACTGATGCAGGTGCTTGTAACTACGATGCTACTGCAGCATTTAACGATGGATCATGTGATTATTCATGTGTAGGTTGTACAGATAGCACTGCAGCTAACTACGATCCAAACGCAACTATCGATAGCGATGAGTGTGTTTACTGTGATTCAGGTTCATTCGTAATGACTGTAAGTATGACTGATTCATTCGGTGACGGATGGAACGGTGCTGAATACTTCGTTTTCGATCTAAACTCAGGTGATCAAGTAGCTTCAGGCTCTCTTGATGCAGCATTCGGTGGTGATGGTATAACTTCTGGTTACGACCTTATCTGTCTTGCACCAGGTTGTTATAATGTTCAGGTTACTGAAGGAACTTTCCCAGCTGAAGTTGGAGTTTCTCTTACTGACCAGTTCGGTAATAACTACGGTTCATTCGGTGCTGGAGCAACTTACCCAGTTGACTTCCTACTTACTGGAACTTGTGGATTCGAAGGTTGTACTAGCCCAACAGCTATTAACTACAACGTTAGTGCTACAATTGATGATGGTTCTTGTCAAGAGCCACCAGCAAATGACCAGCTAGATAACGCAGAGCCACTATTCTGTGGTGCATTCGCTTCTGGATCACTTCTATACGCGACTGACGACCAAGGTTTAATTGGAACTGAGTTCGGTAACGCGACTGTTGCTTCTGCAGGTGTTTGGTACGTATTCAATTCTGATGCTGACCAGCAGGTTATTGTAAGCACATGTGATACTCCAACTAACGAAGGAGAAACTAACTACACTGGCGATACTAAACTACACGTTTACACTATGGGTGCTGATGGCGGATTAAATGCTATCTCATCTAATGACGATGGATGTTCTACTGGTTTCTTGTCTACAGCAGCTTTCAACGCTGTTACTGGTGCTGACTATTACATCTACGTAAGTGAGTTCTCTGCAACTACTTTCGGAGACGACTTTGTGCTTTCTGTTGAGTGTAATGATTGTGGAGATGCTCCATCTAACGACGATTGTGACGGAGCTATTGCTCAGGTAACAGGTGTTACTTTCACAGGTTCAACTTGTTGTGCTTCTGCTGAAACAATGCCGCTTGGATGGGCAGGTTTCGGATCAGCTTACGGTGTATGGTTCACTTTCAACTCTTCTGATTTCGATACTTTTTACTTTGATGCTACTAACATAACTGATGGACAAACACTTGGCTTTGTTATGATGGAAGGCAACTCATGTGAGGATCTTGTAGGATTCGTTGGTTGTCAATTTACTGGTACCTGTGCTGGTTCTGTTGAAGGATTCCTTCCACAGCTTACACCTAACACAGACTACTGGTTCCTTATTTACAATACTGATCCAACAACTTGTGGGGAATTCGAATTCACTACTACTGGTATCAACCTCGGTTGTACTGACGCAACTGCGAACAACTACGATCCAGCTGCTAATCAGGATGATGGTTCTTGTGACTTCGATGGAGTTGTTCCTGTAAACGATCTTTGTGCTGACGCAATCACTCTTGAGTGTAACACAGTTACAACTGGTTCAACTGGTGGATCTACATCAATTGGTGCTCCTATAGGTGTTGAAGGATGTGAAGTAAGCCCAGGTAATGGTGTTTGGTACACATTCGTAGGTGATGGACAACTTCATAACCTAAGTACTTGTGGATCAGCTATTGATACTAAGATTAACATCTTCACTGCTGATATCGAGTGTGGTGGTGGTTCATACACAGAGCCTCCAGTTGATGATTGTGCAGCTGATGGTGGAGTTAGTTTGGTAGCTGTATGTGATGGTAGTGCTTATCCTTCAGAAATGAGCTGGGAAGTTCTAGATGCTTCAGGAGCTGTTTTAGCTTCTGGTGGAGCTGGAACGTCAGATCCGTTCTGTGTTCCTGCTGATGAATCTATTACAGTTAACATGTTTGATTCATATGGAGATTCTTGGGATAATGGATACCTAACTTTATATAATAATATCAATGAAGCAGTATTTACTGGAACAGTTTCTTTCAATGACGTTACTGATTGTGAAGGTAACTTAAACCCACCAGCTATGTGGGTTGGTGATGGTTTCTGTGATAACGGTGATTGGGGTGCATACTTCCTATGTGAAGAATGGAACTGGGATGCAGGAGACTGTGGTCCTGAAAGTATTCCTGAGGGAGAGTCAATTGCAGATGACTGGGTTGCTCCAGATGCAGGAGGTTCTACATCATCAGCTCAAGTTACAGTATCTAACTACTCTTCTGAGCCAGTATTAGTTGCAGGTGACTTTGGTTGTTTCGATTCTGCTGTTGGTTCTGATGGAACTGGTGCTTGTACACTGTTCGATTCTGACGATGTAAACTTTGAGTTTGTTTCAACGGAAGGTCAACTATACTACGTATACGTTGGTGCAGAGGATGCAGATGGTAACCCAATGACTGACGATAACGGAACATTCGATATTGTATTCGACTGTGCTACAGTTGTTGAAGGTTGTATGAACCCAGCTGCTTGTAACTACGATGAAAATGCTAACGTTTCTAATGACTCATGTGACTTCTGGTCATGTGTCTGTGATGGCGAAGAAGGTGTTGCAGTTATGCTTAATATGCAGGATGCATTCGGTGATGGATGGAACGGTGCAGGCTACACTATCTCTGATCTTATGGGTAACCTCGTTGCTGAAGGTTCACTTGATGATGCTCAATACTTCGTTGACAATGACAACTTCGCAGGTCCAGAGAGTGGATTCGATATGATGTGTCTTGCTGCTGGTTGTTACATCATCGACGTAACTTCTGGTGATTGGGCTGCTGAGGTAACTTGGAATCTAATGCTAGAGGACGGTACTACACTAGTTGCTGGTGGTGCTCCAGATTCACAGACTATCTCTGTAGGTGGTGCTATATGTGGATGTACGGATGCAGGAGCTTGTAACTACAACGCAGATGCTACTGACGAGGACGGATCTTGTGAATACGAGACTTGTGCTGGATGTACAGACTCTGCATCTTGTAGCTACGACGAAACAGCTACTATCGATGATGGTTCTTGTTGTTACTCTAACTGTGTTGACATTGAAATGTTCGATAGCTTCGGTGACGGATGGAACGGTGCGTCTTACGTACTTACTACAGTTGACGGTGACGAAGTTGGAACAGGTACAATTGAAGTTGGCACAAACGCTACTGACTCTTACTGTCTGGCAGACGGTTGTTACACAATCTCTGTTGATGAAGGTTCTTGGCCAGGTGAGATCTCTTGGAACGTACTTGGTGCGTTTGGAGGTCTAGTATCTGGAGGAGCAGCTACAACTATTACATTCAACGTTGGTACTGGTGACCAGTGTGTTGTAGGTTGTGACATCTCTTGTGCATGTAACTACGATCCAGCAGCTAATATCTCTGACGTTGCGCAGTGTGTATTCGAAGGCTGTGACGGTTGTACTTACCCAGATGCATCTAACTACGATGAAACAGCAGTATCTGATAACGGTACTTGTGAATTTGATATTGCAAATCCATGTCCTGCGGATCTTAACGGAGACGGATCGATCACTACTGGTGACCTTCTTATCTTCCTAGGAGCGTTCGGTACGATTTGTGAATAATATCGCTATCGTATAACGACTGATATAAGAAAGGCCCCGCTATGCGGGGCCTTTTTGTTGCACAATACTTTACAATAAAAAAAGCCTCGCTACTGCGAGGCTTTTTAGTTTTATGATAAAATCTTTTTATCCCATCCAAGAACCGTTGTTTATGTCAATTGTCACGCCTGTGATTGATTTTTGGCTTGCTGAAAAAAGATAATTGACTAAAGAAGCGATTTCTGAAGGCTCGCTCATCCTTCCAGTGGGAAGAACGCTACATACTTCGCTTAACATTTCGTCATATGACTTGCCAAGCATGTCAGCATGTCCTTGGATGCTTGATCTTGCCATTTCTGTATCCACCCAACCAGGTGCAATTGCATTTACCAGTATTCCGGATTTGGACCATTCAACTGCAAGACCTCTAACAAGTCCCATAATTCCAGTCTTTGAGCTTATATAAGCAGGAAGACCAGGTACACCAAAGCGTGCTAGACAACTAGATGTGATAGCAATATGTCTTAAATCAATACCTTCTTCACCAGCTTTTAATAACCATGGGTAAGCTGCCATACAGGTGTTGTAGGCTCCAGTAAGATTAATATCGATTATTTTCTGCCACTTATCATCTGGGCCAAAAACGTTTGGTCCGCCAATTCCTGCATTTGCAAAAACACCAACAAGTGGGTGAGATTTAAGATTGGCTTCTGAGCTATTCAAGAATGATATTAACTGATTTTTATCGCTTACATCTACTGATGCGATAGAATGTGAAGAAGAATTTTCAAGAGAATTAAGCACTTCTTGAAGTTTTTCTATTCTGCGTCCTAGTAGTAGTAGTCTTGTGTTTGGCCTAGAGGAAAGTAGTTCAGCAGTAGCTTTTCCTATGCCAGAGCCAGCACCGGTGATAAGAATTGTATGCATTAGACAAAGGTGGGGTTAACTTTGCAAATATGAGGCATAATCTAAGTGATACTAACGAACTTATCAGGGATAGGAGAACTATTGGCCCAGAAAAGTATTCTTCTCGAAAGGTTCATAAGGAGATAGTTGAGGAAATTTTGCGAAATGGGACTTGGGCTCCGACACATGGTATGACGCAGCCATGGAGATTTAAGGTCTTTATAGGTGAAGGCGTTAAAAGGATAGGAGAGAGGTTGCCTATTTGGTATAAGAATTTCGTAGGTGACGAAAAATTCAGCCAAAAGAAATTCGATAAACTCGAAGCAAGAGGTGAAAAATGTTCGGTAATAATCGCTGTTACTATGGTTCCAGATTCTACAGGAAGAATACCAGAGATTGAGGAAATTGAAGCTGTTGCTTGCGCAGTCCAAAACATGTATCTCACTTGTACTGCTCATGGAATAGGAGCATTGTACTCTACGCCAAGATTTTTATACACTGAAGAGGTTAAGGAGTTTTTAAACTTGGAATTGGGGGGAAGAGTTTTGGGATTGTTTTACTTGGGATATCCAGAAGGAGATTGGCCTAAGAGTCACAGAAAACCTTTGGAATACGTAACAGAGTGGATTGAGGAGTGATGCGTTGGACTAATTACTTTCTCCACCCAGGCGATAATCGTTACTATGTATTTACTTTTAGAGAAGAGGAACACGCTGAGAGATTTGGGATTGCTCTTGAAAAGGATGGGATTCCTTTTGAGAGAAACGAGAAAGAGTTTGGTGTTCCAAGGACATATTTTAATAAAGCATTGAGACATAACCACCTATTACACGCTGATATTAGAAAGCCTTTTATTGAAAATAAAGGGTTGAGGTGGACTATGCTAATTGTTACTGGAGCCATGTTACTTCTTGCAATTGTTGGTGCTTTTTCTTCAAAAGCCTATGGCCAGCAGATGGCATCTAAATTCGGGTGGGAGCTTGCTGTGCAAGGTCGAGTTAGTATGCCATTTGAAATTGCTGGAGTTGAATCTCATATTGTTAGTAATGATACTCTTACTGCTACTTGGAATCCTTTGGTAAGCCAAAGTTTTGGGGTTAGAATTAATAATCGCCTTAGAGATAGTTGGACACTTGGTACAGGGATTATGTGGATTAGAAGAAACTATAGTATTGTATTTGATTACTCTAATGATGGACTAAGTACTCCATTAAATACTAGCGATACAATCAACTTATTGAGGTCGATGAGTTATAGAATTCCAATAGTTGCAGAAACCAGAGTAAATCTGGGTAAGGGATATTTTGTAACGGCAGCAGGTGGTGTTGGAATTGAATTTAGCCCATCAGACGTTTTCGTTAATGAATACACAGAGGGGACAAATGACGACCCTAGTAACCCGCCTAGGGATTACGAGGCTTATTTAGGAAGATTAAATGATTTAGCTGCCTTTCCATTTATGGCCGAACTTGGGATTGAAAAGCAACCCAAAGTTGAAGACCCAGGCTTTTATTTGGGTGTGTTTTGGTCTAGATCAATAACAGATGATTATTGGACAGAGGCCAAATGGGACTCATCTAAAGAACAAATTTCTGGAGAAACTATAAGAGGATCATTTGCTTCAACTATGGCTGGCATAGAATTAAGAATTCTATTGAAATAAAATTATCAGTTGAGGATTTCTCTAACGAATCTAGAAATCACCTTTCCTTCTGCTCGGCCTGCCATTTCACTTGAGGCAATTCCCATTACCTTTCCCATATCAGCTATTGAACTAGCTCCAACTCGAGTAATTATTTCACTGACTTTTTCCCTTACTTTATCTTCTGTCAAAGCTTTAGGTAGAAAATCGACTAGGACTTCAGCTTGGGCTAATTCGTCCTCTGCTAAATCTTCTCTACCTTGTTCTTTATAAACTTCAGCTGTATCTAATCTTTGGCGTTGAAGTTTGCTGAGAATCTTAATTACATCCCTATCATCAAGCTCTTCAGAGGAGCCTGTTTTTGTTTGTTCTAGGACAAATTTAGATTTAGCATCTCTAAGAGTTGCAAGTCTAACCTTGTCTTTGTTTCGCATAGCATCCTTGATGCCATCGACTACTTCTTTATGTAATGACATTAATCTACGTTATCGTGTAGGAATGGATTGTCGTCTCTTAACTCAATCTTTCTTTCGCCGTTTTCATCTACTTCCTCATTGATAGAAAAGTGACTAACTGATGAATCAGAAGAATGGCTAACATCATCAAGACTTACGTTTCTTCTCTTGTAAGCAGGTTCATTCTCTAGATCAGCAATTCGTCCTGGTAATCTAAGCTTCATCTTAACGTCATTAAGAGTTCGTTTTACCTGGCTTTGTCTTTCAAGGAAAGCCTCACGCGCCTTTTTCTTGTTTTCTTCCAATGATGCAGTATCCGCTGTAGAAGTTGTAAATTCTGGAGTTGAAGTTTCTACATTAGTAATACTTTCCTCAGACTCAAAATTTTCAGTTATAGCTGGAGTGTCATCTAGGTTGTGAATGATTTTCTCTTCTTCAATTTCGTCTATCGATTGATCTTCTTGAACGTTGTGAATTTCTTTTGCTTCTTCAAATGCTTCTACTTTTTCTTCAACATCTGAAGAGTCTGAAAATAGATCAGTTTGAGGAGCTTCTGTAACAGGTTCTTCTTCAGGAGTAGAAACAGGAGTCTCTACTGCCTTTGTTACCTCTGTTGCTTCATCACCAAGCTTATGAATAATCTTTCTCGGTGCAACAGGTTCAGAAGTAGTAGTAATCTCGTGTGCCTCAAATCCAGTTGCAATTACAGTTACGCAAACATCTTCAGTAAGATTTTCGTCAATTGCATAACCCCAAATTACTTCTGCGCTTTGGCCTGCAGCATCTTGGATATAATCAGTGATTTCCATGATTTCGTCCATAAGGATTTCTTCAGAACCAACAGTAATATTTAGAAGTACCTGGCGTGCACCTGTAATATCGTTATCATTTAAAAGTGGGCTTTCAAGAGCAAGGGTTACAGCCTTCTGAGCTCTTCCTTCACCAGAAGCTGAACCAGCGCCCATGATTGCATTTCCGGCATTCTTCATTACAGTTTGTACGTCATTCATATCTACATTGATTTGGCCTGTACGAGTAATTACTTCGGCAATACCCTTTGCAGCAGTGCAAAGAACTTGGTCTGCATTTATGAATGCTTTTGAGATGCTTTGGTTTCCGTATAGCTCTCTTAATTTGTCATTACGTATAACAAGCAAAGTATCTACTGCTTCTCGCATATTATCCAGTCCTTCCTTTGCTTGATCTGATCTTTTCTTTCCTTCAAATCGGAATGGAACTGTTACAATTCCCACAGTCAGGATGTCTAATTCTTTACAAGCTTGTGCAATAACTGGCCCAGCACCTGTACCTGTTCCGCCCCCCATTCCAGCAGTAACAAATACCATTCGAGTGTCTGATCCTAAAATCTCTATCAAATCGTCAAGATTCTCTATAGCGGCATTTTTACCTACTTCAGGAATTGATCCTGCTCCCATGCCAGCAGTTAGAGTTGATCCAAGTTGAACTTTAAGAGGAACAGGACTTACATCTAGTGCTTGCGAGTCTGTGTTGCAGACTACGAAATCAACACCTTTGATTCCTTGTTCAAACATTGTATTTACGGCGTTTGAGCCGCCGCCTCCCACACCTATAACCTTGATAGGTGAGTTTGATGATTTTGGTAGAGCAAATTCCATGAGAATATTATTTAAGGTTTTGGGCTTAGTAATCTTGTTCTTCTTGTTCAAACCAAGTCTTGATGTTATTCAAGAACTTGTCCATGAATCCATTTCTCCTTTCCTTCTTTTTGCGAAGTGGATCTTTTTTGTCACTTTCTATAAGTCGTACATCTTCATATCCTCTGATAACGAGACCCACACCAGTCGAGAATGATGGGATGTTTGTATCAGATGGTGGTTCGTGTAAGTGCTCATTTGGATATCCAACTCTGCAGTCCAAACCTGTCACGTATTGAAACAGCTGAGTGATATGTCTTAATTGAGATCCACCACCAGTAACTACAATTCCTCCTATCAGCTGGTCGCCAAAACCAGAGGCCTTAATCTCATAGTGAACATGCTCAATTATTTCAGTCATCCTTGCTTCGATAATGCTAGCAAGATTTTTTAAACTTATTTCCTTTGGTGGACGACCCTGTAAACCAGGGATGCATACTAATTCGTTTTCTTTCATCTCCTGAGAGAGGGCAGAGCCAAACTTACACTTGAGTTTCTCAGCGTGTTTTGCCATGATTGTACACCCGTTGCTTATGTCTTGACTTATTGCTTTACCTCCAAATGGAATTACTGAAGTGTGCCTGATTATTCCGTCTTGGAAAATTGCAATGTCCGTAGTTCCACCACCTATATCGATTAAGGCAACTCCTGCTTCTTTTTCCTCTTCAGTCAATACAGATGAAGATGAAGCAAGTGGCTCCAGTACGAGTTTGTCTAATTCAAGACCTGCTTTAGAAATACATTTAACAATGTTTTTTGCAGCGGCAATATCTCCAGTGATTATATGGAAGTTTGCTTCGAGCCTCACACCAGCCATACCTACTGGATCTTTAATCCCAGGTTCAGAGTCAACTGTGAATTCCTGTGGAAGTACATGAAGAATTTGTGCACCAGGAGGCATTACTAGTTTGCTCATATCATCAACAAGTTCGTTGATGTCTGATTGAGCGATTTCATCCTCAGTTTCTTCTCGAGTAATCATGCCTCTATGCTGTAAGCTCTTGATATGCTGCCCTGCAATACCAACATTTACAACTTTAATCTCTACTCCTGAATCCTCTTCCGCAGCTTTAACTGCAGCTTTGATAGACTGAACTGTTCTGTCAATGTTTGACACTACACCTCGGCTCACTCCTACCGATTCACTTTTTCCATAACCAAGAATTTCAATTTTCCCGTGTTCGTTTCTTTGGCCTACAAAACAGGCAATTTTTGTTGTACCTATATCAAGTCCAACTAAGATTTCAGGATCTATTGAGTTCAGTTCTTGTTCCATGGCAATTTAATTGAGGTGGGCATATTTTGTTGCAATAACTTGGCCTTTATAGCTCAAGTCAATGCGACTGTAATTTTTGAGGTTTCCTGTTTTAACCTGCTCTCGGTAAAACGTGATTAAATTCTTTTTTTGCTCTTCTACATTTTGACTAGATCCAATAAAAATTGGGCAGCCTATGCGAGGGAGGATTTTAATATCTCCAGAAGGATCCACTATGATTTGGTCTATTAGATAAGCCCAAAACTCATCTCCACTCACCGAGTTCAAAAACTTCATTCCAGCATCAGCTTCGTTGATATCCTTTGCGTGAATTATGGGCACTCTTGAAGAATGGGCAGGGTCTAAAGGCATATGAAGTCCCAACTCATCGATATAGAAATCGGGGCCTTGCTCAGGGTGGACTCTTACTTTTGGTTGCTTTTGGGTTAGTACGATGTTGAGCTCTCCATTAAGGGTTGGGTATACGCTCGCCTTTCGCACAGAAGGAATCAGCATAAGATGGTCATACAATTCTTTCAGCTGAAGTTTGTCCTCGTATAAACCAACAATAGGACCATATGCCTCTAAGTGAGTTCGAACTCTAGTTGGGTTTAAGAAAAAGCTATTTTCTTCATCAGTAATTGTGATCTTAATAGAATCTACTTTTCTCGATCCACTATCTAAAGTTGCCAAACTCACAAGCGTTGTTATACTACCTGTGAAAAGAATAGTTAGTGTTATTTTGAGAATCTTAGATTTCATGGTCGCTTTAGGCGTCCATGGAAGTAAATTCTTTCATCTTGGGAACTATAGTATCGATATCACCTGCACCAAGAGTCAAAACGACATCCACGGAGTATGCCTTTAAGTTCTCGAAGATGGAATTTATCGTCGATAGTTCAGCGTGGGTGCCTGAGATGTTATTAAGTATCAATTGTGTATTTACTCCTTCTATTGGTTCCTCTCTTGCAGGGTAAATTGGCAAAAGAAAAACCCTATCAGATTTAGCTAATTCTTTGCAAAATCCTTCTAGTTGATCTTTGGTTCTAGAGTAAAGATGTGGTTGAAATATTGTAGTAAGATGCCTTCCAGGAAAATGTTCCCTTACTGCCTCAATTGTTTTTGCAATTTCAGTAGGATGATGAGCGTAATCGTCAATGTAGACTTTGTCTGAGGAATTTACATGTATTTGGAATCGTCTATATATTCCAGGAAATGATTCTAGTTGCTCTTTGATTATATCTGATGACACCCCTGCAATATGTGCTAGAGCTGATGCGCCAACAGCATTTTCAAG
>Ga0160422_10000305_pt1 | contig 29510 bp, 25 predicted proteins | sample Fk160mmetaG_FD_108192 | JGI IMG/M metagenome (GOLD analysis project Ga0160422, IMG submission 108192) | Marine microbial communities from the Central Pacific Ocean - Fk160115 60m metaG | ecosystem: Environmental > Aquatic > Marine > Oceanic > Photic zone | place: The Central Pacific Ocean...
ACCTTATCGATGAAATCATCGACAATGGCGTTTTGCTCGGAGGCATTGATGGGATAGGCGAGATAAATCTTCAGTTTCCTCCAGTCTTCGAAGGAGATATTGGGCATTTGCAAGACCAAGGCCGTCAGGCGTTCAAGTTCATTGTCCTTAAGGTTTCCATCCATCCAAGCTGCCGCCGCCAATATTTTGCCAAGGCCAAGGTTTAAAGGGTTGCTGTTGTTTTTAGATGAAAATTCCATGAAGACTAATTTGTATATTATCTACCAATTAAACAATACCCTTGTTGCGCTGAGGCATAAGGACAAAATGAATGGTATTCCCGAAACTTTTTTCCGTTCGGGGTTGCCCCTTGGGCAAAATCCCTTTTGCTCGGATTCTTAGCATTTTCAAGTCCCGGACTACGCCGTGTATCCCATCGCCATATTCTTTCTGCTTTTCCTGAATTGGATCATCCTTTCGGGTAAGTTCGACGTCTTCCATTTGGGTTTGGGCGTGATCTCCTGCCTGGTGGTGGCTTGGTTGTCCCAGGACTTGCTCTTCAAGGACCGGAGCAAGGACCTGAAGGAGCGGGTCCGCGAGGCTTGGGCCTTTCTCCGTTACCTCCCTTGGATCACCTGGGAAGTGGTCAAGGCCAACCTGCACGTCCTAAAGCTGGCCATGACTCCCAAGGGCTATGAGGAAATGGCCCCCCGGGTGGTGACCATTGAGACCTACCTGAAGACCGATTTCGCAAAGTTCGTCTTTGCCAATTCCATCACCCTGACTCCCGGAACCATCACCATGCTGATCCGGGGAGACGTGGTCCACGTCCACACCATGAGCCAATTTCTGGAGGACGATCTGCTCGAGGGAGCGATCGAGCGGAAGGTGGCCGAGGTGTTCGAACCGGAGGTATTGAAGAACCGATGACCTATTGGTTCGCCATCGTGATGGGGGCCGCCCTGTTCACCCTGATGATTCCCATCGTCTACCGGATTTGGGTCGGGCCGACGGAATTCGACCGGATTCTCGGGGTCAACGTGATCGGGACCAAAACGGCGGTCATTCTGGTGATCATCGGGACGGTCTATGACCGTCTGGAGATGTTCGTGGACTTTGCCCTGGCTTACTCCCTGCTCAACTTCGTCGGGGCGATCGTGGTCTCCCGTTACCTCAACCGCACGGTTTCCCTGAAGGAGATGGAGGCCCGGGAACGAAAGGAAAAGGCCAAGGCATGATCGGGGACGCTCACCAAGCGATGCCCGTCTTGGGCAGTATGTGGGAACAGGCGGATGGTTTTGTGGCGCTCAAATTGGTGGGGATCGGACTGGGCGTGGTGGGCTTGGTCTTTTTTCTCGGAGCGGCCGTGGGCATGGTCCGGTTTCCTGATTTCTACACCCGGATGCATGCGGCGGGGAAGGGCGACACCTTGTCGACCATGCTGATGCTGGCGGGTTTTGCCTGCGTCACCATGGACGATTTGTCGGTGGGCAGTTGGCTTCTTTTCATCAAGATCATGGCGGTGGTGCTTTTCATATACCTGACCAGTCCGACCAGTTCCCACGCCCTGATGAGGGCGGCCTTCGAGGATGACGAGATGCCCCTGACCGAAGAGGATCTGAAAAAGTCAAAGCGCAAGAAAAGAAGGGGGAGAAAATAATGGGAGTGGATTTGTTCAATACCTTCATTTTGCTCCTTTTGGTGGCCGCCGCCCTGACTGCCTTGCGGGCCCGCGACCTGATCACCGCCTCGGTGGTCTTCGGAGTTTACAGTTTTCTGATGTGCCTGCTCTGGGCGGAGATGGGGGCGGTCGACGTCGCCTTCACCGAAGCCACCGTGGGGGCAGGCGTGAGCACGGTGGTGATGGTCGCCACGATCTTTAACCTCAAGAGAAAGTCCAGCGACTGATGAAGCTGCTCTCTCTTGTCCCGGTGGTTGCGGTGGGAGGGCTTCTGCTCTTCGCCGCTCAGGATTTTCCCGAGTGGGGAGACCCCGCCTCACCCGCTTCGACCTCTCCGGTTTCCTCGCATTTCATTCAAAGCACCGGGGTGGATACCGAGGTGCCCAACATGGTCACCGCGGTGCTTGCGGATTACCGGGGGTTCGACACCATGTTCGAAACCGTGGTGGTTTTCATTGCGGGTATGGCGGTGTTGGCGATTCTCAAGAGCTCGGGTCGAAGAAAAGGAAAACGGGAGCATGAGGTGGAGGCCGAACCGGATCTGATCGTGACCAATACGGTCCGGCTAATCGTTCCGGTCATTCAAATCTTCGCCTTTTACGTTTTGGCCCACGGGCACGTCAGTCCGGGGGGCGGGTTTCAGGGAGGCGTGGTTATGGGGGCGAGTTTCATCCTGGTCGCCTTGGCTTGGGATCTGGAGGTCGCCCTGGCCCGGTTCTCGGCGGAAAAGTGCATTCTGGTGGCGGCCCTGGGGATCGTGCTCTATGGTGGCATCGGTTTTCTGTCGATGCTTCTGGGTGGAGAATTCCTGGATTATGCGGAGCTCGAGAAGGTGCTTCCGGTTTCGCGCGAGATGGCCCGCTACCACGCCATGCTCGGAGTGGAGATCGGCGTCGGGTTCACGGTCACAGCAATCATCTTCGCGCTCTATGCGAACCTGTCCACGGAGGGTCGTTTGAAGGGCGGTCTTTGACCCGCTTGCTTCCGATTTAAGCGATATGTTCGAGGACGGAGCCATCGTCAACGAGTTGCTGGTCGAGCGCTTGAACTATTTCATTTACGTGGTTCTTCTGCTGATTGGTCTGCATGCCATGATCTCCAAGCGGAATCTGATCAAGAAATTGATCGGCATGTCGATTTTTCAGACAGCGATCATTCTCTTTTACGTTTCCATTGCGGTGAAGGAGGAAGCGACCATTCCGATCTACAAGGCGGAACACGATCCTCACGGTGAAGTTCACCATCATCCGGAGAAGGGTGGGGAGGAAGCGGAGGCTCATCATGGTCCGGTCGCCCTGAAGGACGAGGAAATCAAGCAGTATGCCAATCCTTTGCCTCACGTGCTGATGCTGACTGCGATTGTGGTGGGCGTGGCCACCCTGGGTTTGGCCCTCGCTCTGACCCAGCGCATTTATCAGGGATACGGAACCATTGAGGAGGACGAGTTGTTGACCAAGATCGAACGGGCCGACGACCGGGCGTCCCAATCTCCGCTCAAGTCGAACCAATCCCCGTCTCCCAAGAAAGCCAAGGGTTCGGCCACCGCGAAAAAGGCCACCGCATCGCCATCGAGAAAAAGCGGGTCCGCGTCCCAAGGGAAATCCGCGGCCAAGCGAAAACCGGCCAAACGCAAACCGGGTTCCGGAGGAGGCAAAAAGGCATGATGGAAAACGCGATTGCCTGGATTTTCATATTCCCCCTTTTCGGAGCGGTTGCCTGCGCTTTGGTGGGCATGAGGCAAAGCAAGTTGTGCTACCCCATTTCCGGACTTTCCATGCTTGGAGCGACCTGGGCGGGGGCGGAGACCCTGATGCAGGCCGTTCAGTCTCCCGTTCACGAGGTCTCCTACATCCTCGGTGGGTGGACCCTCGATGCCTTTCCCCGGGGAGTCGGCATCGAGTTCAGGGCGGATCTGCTTGGAGCCCTGATCACTTTGGTGGTGCTGGGGGTCGGCCTGATCGTTTCCCTTTACTCGAAGCTTCCGGTACGGGAGGAGACTCCCGGCAAGGAGCCTTTGTTTTACGTGCTTTTTCTTCTGCAAATCACCGGTCTTGCGGGAATCTGCCTGACCGGGGATGCCTTCAACCTCTACGTGCTGATCGAGGTTGCGGCTCTCACCGGATACGGTTTGATCGCGATGGGCACGAACCGGGCGGCCGCCGCCACCTTCAATTATCTCATCCTCGGAACCATCGGGGCTTCCCTTTACCTGCTCGGAGTGGGTTACCTTTACATCAAGACCGGCACCCTGAACATGGTCGGAGTGCAGCAGGTGATACAGGCCAATGGCTTGATGGATTCGCCCAGCATGCAGGTTGCCTTTGCCCTGATCGGATTGGGCATTCTCATCAAGATGGCTTTCTTTCCCTTTCACGCCTGGCTGCCCAATGCCTATTGCAACGCCCCGACCACCACCTCCTGTCTGCTGGCTCCCTTGGTGACCAAGGTGATGATCTACGTTATGATACGCATGACCTTGACGGTCTTTGGGGTGGAGTTTTCCTTCGAATCCACCCTCTGGTCGGAATTCATGCCCTGGCTGGTGGTGGTGGCCATTGTCTGCGCGGCGGTCATGGCCCTCGCCCAAAGGGAGATCAAGCGGATGCTGGCCTACCTGATCGTGGCGGAGGTCGGTTACATGGTCGGAGGAGTTTGGATTTACAACTACTACGGATTGATCGGTTCGATCTTTCATATCATCAGTGACGCCTGCATGACCCTGTGTCTGTTCCTCGGAGCGGGCCTGATTCTGCGAAAGGCCAAGACCACGCACTTCGATGGTTTGCGGGGCCTCTTCGCCAAGATGCCCCTGACCATGATCGGCTTTTTCGTGGGTGGTTTTTCCATCATCGGGCTTCCCCCGACCTGCGGGTTCTTCAGCAAGTGGTACCTGATCACCGGGGGTATGGTTTCCCAACGATGGGAGTACTTGGTGGTCCTGATGTTTTCCACCATGGTCATGGTGGTGCTGTTCTTCCGCCTGATCGAACGCATTCATCTGGCGGTCAACGAGGAGGGTAAGAACCTCGGTCATGGCCACGGGGATCTTGGTCTGACCGAAGAACAGACGAGGTTCGACGAAGGTCCGCTTTCCATGCTCATTCCGCTCCTCTTGGCCGCTTCGGTCGTCTTGGTCATCGGAATCTACAACCAGGACGTGGTCAACCAGATCGAGCTTTTCCTCGAACCCTTCGACTTGCCGAAAGGAACCGGGCGCCCATGAATCCTCCCTTACTCGCCCAAGGGCTTGCCCCTTCCGTTGATTTGATCGCGCCCTGGATCGTGGAGGACGTTCGTCCGCTGATCGCTTTTCTGGCTCCCTGGTTGGGAATGATCGGGATCATTCTGGCGGGAGAAAAGCGGGCCAACCTCCGTGAGTTGTTCACTTTCGTGGCCGCGGGGATTCAGGCCTCCGTGGTTCTCTCCATGGTACCGCTGGTTCTGGGCGGGGCCATCATCGAATTCCAAATTTGGCAGGTCTTCACCAACGTGCCCCTGCTTCTCCGGGTGGATGGGCCGGGTCTGCTCTTCGCCTGCGTCGCTTCCGTTCTCTGGATCGCCACCTCCCTGTATGCGATCGGATACATGCGCGGTTTGCACGAGCACGCTCAGACCCGTTTCTATTCGTATTTCGCGCTTTCCCTTTCCGCCACCATGGGGGTGGCCTTCTCGGCCAATCTGCTGACCATTTATTTCTTTTACGAGATGCTTTCGGTCTCCACGTTCCCCCTGGTCACTCACATGCAGGACAAGGAGGCCCGGACGGGAGGAAGAACCTACCTCGGTTACCTGCTTTTCACCTCTCTTTGCCTCCTGCTTCCAGCCCTGAGTTGGTGTTACGTCTGGCTCGACGGCGGGGAGGTCACCATGGATTTTCTCGCCGATACCGGAAAGGTCGGTTCCTTCTCTCAGGTAACCCAGTTGACTCTCTTGGCCCTGTTCACCTTCGGTTTCGCCAAGGCCGGGCTGATGCCCTTGCATTCGTGGTTGCCCGGAGCGATGGTCGCGCCCACTCCGGTTTCGGCTCTTCTTCATGCGGTGGCGGTGGTCAAGGTGGGCGTCTTTTGCGTCTATCGGGTGTATGCGGACATTTACGGGACCGAAGTTCTGGTCAATCTCAGCGGCGAGCACTGGTTGATGATCCTGGCCTGCGCCACCATCCTGATCTCCTCCCTGATCGCGATGTCTCAGGACAACCTCAAGCGTCGATTAGCGTTCTCGACCATCGGCCAATTGGGTTACGTGATTCTGGGGGCGACCCTGGCCACGGACTTGGCGGCGGGAGGGGCGGTGCTCCACATTGCCATGCATGCCTGCGGCAAAATCACCTTGTTCTTTTGCGCCGGGGCGATCTTCGTGGCCACGGGCAAGAAATACGTCAGCGAGCTTCGGGGTTTGGGCAGGAAGATGCCCTTCACCATGGGAGCGTTCATGATCGGATCCCTCAGCGTGATCGGTTTGCCTCCGCTCGGCGGTTTCATCAGCAAGTGGTACCTCGCCCTCGGAGCCTTGGATCGCGATGCCCTGTGGGTGGTGGTGGTCTTGCTGATCAGTTCTCTGCTCAACGTTTTCTATCTTCTTCCCGTAGCGGTGACCGCCTTCTTCAGGACCGAGGAGTCGGAGAAGGAAGAGGGAATCAGGGAGGCCCCCATGGCCTGTGTTGTTCCCTTGGTCTTGACCGCGATCGGTTGCTTCGTTCTTTTCTTCCTATCCGGACCGCTGCTCCGCTTGGCGGGAATTTCCGAATAAATCCCACGGCATCATGAGCAAGGCAAAAGAAAAGAAAGAGGAATCCAAGCATTGGTTGGACGATCCGGCGAACGTTCGGAAGATCATCAGGGGTTTCTATTGGGTCTGCGGTCTGGTGATCCTTGCTGACGTCATCTTCAGCCTCGGTTGGCATAAGCACGAAGCCTTCGGAGAAGACTTCGCCCTGCATGGAATCGAAACCCTGCCCGCCTTTTACGGACTTTACGGGTTCGTCGCCTGCGTCGGTCTGGTTTACGTTTCCAAGTTGATGAGGGATTGGAATGGGAAGCGGACTTTGATGAGGGAGGAGGACTACTGGGATCGCTGAGATGAATTTTCTGGCCGCCAGCTCCGAGCTCGGGACTCATCCCGCAACCGCCCTGCTTCTGGGTGGAATCGTCGCCGCCTGTTTGCGGGGAAGGTTCGCATCGATGGCCCTGATCCTCGCTCCGATCATCGGGCTTTGGTACGTCCACACCATGGAGGTGGGCTCCTCCTCGACTCTTTCCCTGTTCGGTTACGAAATCCAGTCCGTGATGGCGGACCGACAGGCCAAGCTCTTTGGCTATCTCTTTCACATCGCCGCCCTGGTGGCGGGAATCTACTCCTTTCACCTCCGGGATCCCTGGCAGGTTTCCATGGCTCTGCTGTATGCGGCCTCCGCCGTGGGGGTCGCCTTTGCGGGCGACATGCTCTCCCTGTTTCTTTGGTGGGAGGGCCTCGCCATCACCTCGGTCTTTCAAATTTGGGGAAGGCGGACCAAGGAAGCCGAGGAATCCGGTTTTCGCTATCTTTTCTTTCACGTTTCCTCGGGCTTGCTTCTTTTGGCGGGCATCATTTTCCGCTACCACGGAGAGGGAGCGGATGCCTTGTCTCTGGCTCCCCTGACGGAGGCCTTGGAGGCGGGGGACTTGGGAGCCTTGCTGATCCTACTCGCGGTGGGCATCAAGGCGGCCTTTCCGGGTTTGCACGTCTGGCTCAAGGATGGGTACGCCGAGGCTACGCCGACCGGCCCGGTCTGGTTGTGCGCCTTCACCACCAAATGCGCGGTTTGCATGTTGGCCCGGCTGTTTCCGGGGGCGGAGGTTCTGATCACCATCGGCGGGGTCATGGCAATGTTTCCCATCTTTTACGCGGTGATCGAGAATGATCTGCGCCGGGTGCTTTGCTACAGTAAAATCAATCAAATTGGATTTATGGTCGTGGGCATCGGCATCGGAACCGATCTGGCGATCGACGGAGCCATCGCCCATGCCTTCACTCACGTACTTTACAAGGGTTTGCTTTTCATGAGTATGGGCGCGGTGCTTTTCCGGACCGGGGAAATTCGCGGATCCCATCTTGGCGGACTGTACAAGACCATGCCGTGGACCACCGGATTCTGCATCGTGGGCGCCGCTTCGATTTCCGCGTTCCCACTCTTCAGTGGTTTCGTCAGCAAATCGATCATCATTACGGAAGCCGCCAAGAATGGACACGTGTTGGTTTGGTTGTGCCTGCTCTTCGCATCCGCCGGGGTCTTTCACCACGCCGGAATCAAAATTCCCTTCTTTGCCTTTTTCGCTCACGATTCCGGCAAGCGGCCCAAGGAGGCTCCGATCAATATGTTGATTGCCATGGGGATTGCCTCCTTTCTGTGCGTCTTTTTGGGATGCAACCCCCAATGGTTGTACGCTCTTCTTCCCAACGGAGCCAGCGGATACCACCCCTACGATGCGACGCACGTGATCACGCAATTCGAAATCCTGCTCTTTTCCGCTCTCGCTTTCACGCTTTTGAATTTATGGGGCAAGTATCCGCCCGAATTGCCTTCGGTCAATCTCGACGTGGACTGGATTTACCGCAAGGCGGGCCGCGCTTTCACCAAAGCCATGGCTCTGTTTTGGAATGGCCTGAACGATTGGGCCCACCGAATCTTTCAGGGCGAAATCGTTCGCCGGGTCAACCTGTTCACCCGGGCAGGTCAGGTGCACGTTCTGGAATTTTTGGCCGATCCCCTGCATGCGGCCGGTTTGCTTGGAAATGACAAAAGAGACCGGGCCAAGGCCCGGATTTCCAAACGGGCGGGTCTGGGCATTCATCCGGTTGGCCTGACCGCCTTGTTCGGTATGCTCTTTCTCTTGGCCTTTCTTCTGCTCACCTAGTTCGAACATATTGGGTTTTTCTCCGTCCCTTCTCTTTGATCCTTGCTTGTGTCGAGGGGACGCGCTTGATTGTTACGATGAGGAGGATGTGGTGGAAGACACTTGCCTTGGGCTCCTTTGCAGTGGGTGTTTTGTTTTCGTGCAGGTATTTGGACAGTAATGCGAATTACATTGCGGAGGATTTGGTGTGGAAGAAAATCAAGGAGGAGGCTCCGCTCCATGGGTTGAATCCCCATTTCGTCTATGCGATCTGCCACGCGGAGAGTAGTTTGGATGCGAATGCCGAAAGCTCCGTCGCCCGGGGGATGATGCAATTGACCGAGGCCGCGTGGACCGACGTAACGGACTTGCATTACCGTCAGGCGTTCGATTGGAGAACCAACGTCGAGGTGGGGATGCTCTACCTCAAGCGCCTTCAGGAGATTCTCGATCGCAATGAGGTGTTCACCTATCCGCGGTTGGCGGCCAGTTACCGCTACGGATATGGAGCCTTGAGAAAGGAAAAGTACATGGTCAGTCGATTGAAGCCGCCCCTAAACCGGATTTACCGAAAGCTCTTCGCCGGAGAAACCGCCCCGGTCCGAACTCCTTCCTGAAGATTGGATAAGGCGCGGAATGGGTTCTAAATCAAAAGTCAGGCGGAGGGAAAGGGGAGAAGCCCCTCTGGAGCCGCCGCCTGCCTTCGAGCCTGAGATCAGTTCCTTCCTCGCATGGGTTCAACTCGAGAAGGGATTGGCCAAGAATACCGTCCTTTCCTATGAGGCCGATCTTACGCAATGCTCCTTGAATCTGGCCCAGCAGGGAGTGCGGGATTGGCGCTCGACCCAGCTCGAACATTTGTCCAACTGGCTGTCGAGCCTGACCCGGGGATCCTACGCGGTGTCCAGTTTGGCTCGCAAGTTGTCTTCGGTTCGAATGATGGCGCGCTACCTGGTCGGCGAGGGCGTTTTGGATGAGGATTTCACCGAATTGCTGGCCAATCCCAAAAAAGGCCGTTCCTTGCCCGATTGCCTGACCATTGAGGAGATGGAGCGTTTCCTGAACGCTCCCGACACTCAGACTCCCTTGGGCAAGAGGGACCGCGCCTTGTTCGAGCTGATGTACGGGAGCGGGTTGCGGGTCTCTGAAATTTGCGACCTTCCCATGACTGCGGTGGATCTCGATGAAGGATTTGCTCGGATTTTCGGAAAAGGGTCCAAGGAACGCGTGGTGCCGGTCGGACGTCTTGCGGTTCAGGCCATCCGGAACTACCTGCATGGGGGACGTCCGGCCTTGACCAAGGATGGCACCGGTGGAGAATTGTTTCTGAGCAAGCGGGGCAAGGGAATCTCACGGAAAATGGTTTGGGTGCTGGTCAAGGAGTACACCCGCCGGGCGGGCATTGAGAAAAACCTGACTCCGCATGGCTTGAGGCACTCCTTCGCCACCCATCTGCTGATGGGGGGAGCGGACGTTCGGGCGGTGCAGGAGATGTTGGGGCATGCGGACGTAGGAACCACCCAGGTTTACACGCAGGTCGAGGTCGAAAGACTGCTCGATGAACACGCGAACTTTCATCCTTTGTCCCAAAGCTGATGGCCTTGTTCACGACTTTTTCCTAACGTGCGCAAATTTTGATTGAAGGAAGGGCCTTCGCTCCTTCTAAGAAGGAGTTGTGAAGGTACTGGTATACGTTTCTCCCAAGGCCACGGTCTTGGATCCCCAAGGCGCCGCGGTCGAGCAAGCGATGAAAAGCCTGGGGCACGCGTCCGTCGAAGGCGTGCGGGTGGGAAAGACCATCTCTTTCGAGCTAGCGGGGGAGGATACTCCGGAGACCCGGGCGAAGATCGATGAATTGTGCGATGGGTTGCTAAGCAATCCGGTGATCGAGGATTATCGTTTCGAGATCGAGCAAGGGTGAGAATTTTCCGCTACCTTGACCAAGCCGGACAGATGGGCTTTGGCCGATTTGACGAGCAGGGCCAGACTTTCCTGATCGAAAAGAAACCCGATGGGGATTTTGAAAGTACGGACCAAAGAATCACCCCCTTCCGTCTGCTTACTCCGATTGATTTCCGGTGCATCTATGCGGTCGGTTTGAATTACCGGGCTCACGCCGAGGAAACCGGCATGGACGTTCCCAAGCATCCGATGGTCTTCATGAAGGCTCCGACCGCCATTCAAAACCCCGGTGACCCCATAGTCATACCACGGTTTTTGCGCAGTGACAAAGTCGATTACGAAGGTGAATTGGGCGTTGTGATCGGTCGACCCTGCAAGAACGTCGAGCCAAGCGAGGCCTTGTCATACGTACTCGGTTACACCTGCGTGAATGACGTCAGCGCCCGGGACTGGCAGAAAGAGAAGGGTGGGGGGCAGTTTTGCCGGGGAAAGACCTTCGACACCTTTTGCCCGGTGGGTCCGTGCCTCGCGACGGCGGATGAGATTCCCGATCCGTCCAAATTGACCCTCCGCACCTACCTGAATCAGGACAAGGTGCAGGAATCCGGAATCGATGACTTGATTTTCGACGTGCCTACCCTGATTTCCTTCCTGAGTGGAAGCACCACCTTGCTACCCGGAACTCTGATCCTAACAGGGACTCCTTCCGGTGTGGGTGAGGGTCGGGACCCAAAGCGTTTTTTGGTTCCCGGGGATGAGGTGACGGTGGAAATCGATGGCGTTGGAATCCTCACCAATCCCGTGGTGGAGGAAGTCTTCGGTGAAGAGGAAACCCAAGAGGAGCAAGGCGAATCATGAAGGTGGCGATTTTGCAATTTCCCGGATCTAATTGCGATTGGGACGCCGAGCATGCGGTGAAGGAAGTCTTGGGCATTCCCGCCCGGCGGGTCTGGCACAAGGACCCACTGCCATCCGAAACCGAGGCGGTGATCGTACCGGGCGGTTTCTCGTTCGGGGATTATCTTCGTTGCGGCGCGATTGCCCGCTTTTCGCCGATCACCGCGGATCTGCAGAGATTCGCGGGGCAAGGAGGGCAGGTCTTGGGAATTTGCAATGGGTTTCAGATTCTTTGCGAGGCGGGGCTTTTGCCCGGAGCCCTGATTCGAAATGACTGTCTTGAATTTCGTTGCGTCAACCAAGCCTTGAAGGCGGAGGATTCAAACGACCGCTTCCATTCCTCCAAGCTCGGGTCGAACCTTCTCCTGCCCATCGCTCACGGGGAAGGAAACTATCGTGTCAAGGAATCCACTCTTTCCGATTTGGAGGAGAACAACCAGATTCTGCTCCGTTACCAAGGCAACCCCAACGGTTCGCTGAATGACATTGCGGGTATCCGTAATCGGGAGGGAAACGTCTACGGCATGATGCCTCACCCCGAACGGGCGGTCGAGCCCTACCATCCCACCCTTGACGGTCTCCCCGTACTGAAGGCTTTTCTCGAACCTATTCTTTCGGCTCCTGCGGTTGAGCCCGTTTCCCAATGACCGACAATACGACGTCCCTGCCTCCGAATCCCGATCCCTGTCTGAATGTGGAGATCACCCCGGAATTGGTTTCCCAGCATGGTTTGTTGCCGGAGGAGTACGAGGATATTCTTCGTATTCTCGGCCGGGTGCCCAATCTGACCGAACTGGGGATTTTCTCGGTGATGTGGTCCGAGCACTGCGCCTATAAGAACACCCGGAAATTACTCCGACTTTTTCCAACCGAAAAGAAGGACAAGGATGCGATCGGTCAGGTTCTCGTCAAGGCGGGTGAGGAAAACGCCGGGGTCATTGACGTCGGTGAGGGCTGGGGGGTCGCCTTTAAGATCGAGTCTCACAATCACCCGAGCGCCATCGAGCCCTTCGAGGGGGCGGCCACCGGAGTGGGCGGGATCGTGCGCGACATTTTCACGATGGGGGCCCGTCCCGTGCTGCTGACCAATTCCCTGCGCTTCGGAGACCTGGATTCCCCCCTCGTCAAGCGTTTGTTCCGTGGAGTGGTCAGCGGGATTTCCCACTATGGGAATTGTCTGGGGATTCCCAATATGGGCGGGGACGTATATTTCGATTCCTGCTACGAAGGCAATCCCCTTGTCAATGCGCTTTGCGCCGGCATTCTCAGGCATGAGGATATTCAAAAGGGAGCCGCCACCGGAGTGGGTAACCCGGTCTATTACGTCGGTCCCGGAACCGGGCGTGACGGGTTGGGTGGAGCAAGTTTCGCCTCCCGCGAATTGACCGAGGAAAGCGCCGAGGACCGACCTGCGGTGCAAAAGGGGGATCCATTCATGGAAAAACTTTTGCTGGAGGCTTGTCTGGAAATGATGGCCATTCCGGGTTTGGTGGTTGGCATTCAGGATATGGGGGCCGCCGGTTTGACCTGCTCGACCTGCGAGACCGCTTCCCGGGGAGAATCCGGAATCGAGATTGATTTGGATTTGGTTCCGCAGCGTGAGTCAGGGATGAACTCTTATGAAATCATGCTTTCCGAAAGTCAGGAGCGGATGCTGGTGATCGTCAAGCGTGGCCGGGAGCGCGAGCTGGAGGAAGTGTTCGAGAAATGGGACTTGCACGCGGCTCGGATCGGAGAGGTCAAGGAAGGGGATCGCATGGTAGTCCGCCACAAGGGTGTGGTGGTTGCGGATTTGCCTGCGAAATCCCTGACTGACGAAGCCCCCGTCTACGACCAACCGGTCAGTGAACCCGCTCACGTGGTTCAAGCTCGGGAATGGAAGCCGGAGTCGGTTCCGGAGTTGGGGGAGGGCGAAGTGGCGGGAGCCTTGGAAAGCCTGCTGAGTCATCCCACGATCGCCTCCAAAAGATGGGTCTGGAGGCAATACGACCATATGGTGATGTCCGGTTGCACCGTGGAACCGGGGAGCGATGCGGGTGTGGTTCACTTGAGCATTGCCGGGATCGACAAGCGTTTGGCGATCGCCAATGATTGCAACAATCGCTTCTGTTACCTCGATCCCTACCGCGGAGCTCAGATCGCATTCGTCGAATGCATGCGCAACTTGGCCTGTTCGGGGGCCAAGGCCCTTGCGGTGACGGATAACCTGAACTTTGGGAACCCCAACAAACCGGAGGCTTATTTTCTGCTCCGGGAATGCGTCAAGGGTCTGGCGGATGCCTGCGCCCACTTTGACGTTCCTGTGGTGGGTGGAAACGTCAGCCTGTACAATGAGCATGGGGACGGCGCGATCGATCCGACCCCCGTCGTTTCCATGGTTGGGTTGATTGAGAAAGCGGAAATGGTGACCCGTTCTTCCATCGAGCGAGGCGGTTTGGATTTGGTCTTGCTTGGTGGTTTGCCTCATGAAATGGGTGGGAGTTATTTCCTGCAGACTCAATATGGGAAGAAGGAGGGTTTGGTCCCAGAGGTAGATCTGGAAGCCGAAGCCCGGCTGCAGGACTTGATCCTTTCGGAAATTGGAGGTGGCCGGGTCGAGTCGGCTCATGATTTGGCCGAGGGTGGTTTGCTGGTCGCCCTGGTGGAAATGCTTTTCGGAGAAGCTCCTTTCGGAGCTAGGGTCACCGTTGATCAACTCGGTCCGTCCGGGAGGTTGGATGGCTTGCTTTTTGGAGAGAGTCAGGGTCGGGTGGTGGTGGCCGTGGAGCCAAACAGCACTTCCGCATTGCTCGATAACGCAAGCAAAGCGGGTGTTCCCGCCCAAACCCTTGGACAAAGCGATGACTCGGGCGAATTGCTCCTTCAAGTCGAAGGAAAAGCAGTTTTGTCCGCGGACGTTTCTTCGTTGCAGAAGCTTTGGGAAGATGCCATTCCTGCTCGCATGAGTTCAAGCTAACTTTTGATATGAGCGACGAAATCGGACATCACTGTGGAATCGCTCTCGTTCGGCTCAAGAAGCCCTTAGCTCATTATTCCGAAAAATACGGGACCGCCCTTTGGGGTTTCAATCAGCTTTTTCTGCTGATGGAAAAGCAGCACAATCGTGGACAGGATGGAGCCGGTATCGGATCGATGAAGCTCAATATGCCTCCGGGAGAAGCGTTTATGTTCCGCGAGCGAAGCACCAGCACCAAGGCCCTCACCAAAATTTTCGGAGGACAGCACAAAAGTTTGGACAACCTCTATGAGGGAGGGAAGGCCTTTCCCGAATTTCCGGAGACCATTAAGGAACATTTCGATTATGGTGGAGAAATTCTTCTTGGGCATCTGAGGTACGGAACTTCGGGAGCGTATGGGTCGACCACCTGCCACCCTTATTTTCGCAAGAGCAATTGGCCGGGGAAAAATCTCATGGTGGCGGGAAATTTCAATCTTACCAACGTCGACTTTCTTAACCAAAAACTGGTCGAGCGCGGACAACATCCGGTCTTTGATACCGATACGCAGGCCATTCTCGAGGAAACGGGATATCACTTGGATGGGGCCAACGACCTTCTGTCCAGTCAAGCGTCGGAGGAGGGAGTGGCCGGAGAAAAGCATGCCCGCTGGATCGGGGAACGGATTCATTTGCCGGAAATCTTTCGCAAGGCAGCCGCTCATTGGGACGGTGGCTATGCCCTGGCGGGTATCATCGGAAACGGAGATGCCTTTGCGATGCGGGACCCATTGGGCATCCGCCCAGGGTTCTTTTTCGAGGATGACGAGGTGGTCGCGGTGGCTTCGGAACGGGCTCCGCTGATGACCGTGTTTGATAAGGAGGCGGAAGAGATTAATGAGATCAAGCCGGGAACCATCGTGGTGGTCCGGGCGAGTGGTGAAGTCATCGTCGAGCGCTTTGCGGATGATCCGGCCAGGCAAACCGGGTGCTCCTTCGAACGGATTTATTTTTCCCGTGGAAATGATCCCGATATTTACGCCGAACGCAAGACACTGGGAGCCTTGTTGGTTCCGCAGGTCATTGAGTCCGTCAGCGGGGATTTTTCCAAGAGCGTGTTCAGTTACGTTCCGAATACCGCGGAGAGCGCCTACTACGGTTTCATGGAACAACTGAGATTGGTCCGTCGTGCGGAGGTCAAGCGTCGTCTCATGGAAGCGCGCAAGAAGGACGAACTGACCGACGAACTGATCAATGAACTGGTGATGGACAATTGGCCGGTCGGGGAGAAAATAGCCAACAAGGACATTAAGCTCCGGACCTTCATCAGTCAGGAATCCGGGCGGGCCCAATTGGTCTCCCACGTTTATGACATCACTTACGGCGTGGTCCGCGAGAAGGAGGATGCTTTGGTTTGCATCGACGATTCGATCGTCCGGGGAACCACCCTGAAGCGGAGCATTCTCAAAATTCTCGGGCGTTCCAAACCCCGAAAATTACTGATTGCTTCGACCGCCCCGCAAATCCGCTATCCCGATTGCTATGGCATCGATATGTCGGAGTTGGGAAAATTCATCGCCTTCCAGGCAGCCGTCGCATTGATCAAGGAGAGAGGATACGAGGGACTGCTTGCGGAAGTGGCGAAAAAATGCCGGGAGGCCTTGGAGGAAACCAAGCCGGTTTTTGAAAATCAGGTCAAGCGGGTCTATGAGAATTTCGAACCTTCGGAAATTTCCGCGAAGGTTGCGGAGTTGGTGAAGCCCAAGTGTTTGGATGGTGTGACTGAGGTGGAGATCATTTACCAAAGCATCGAAAATCTCCATGAAGCCTTGCCGGATCATTCGGGTGACTGGTACTTCACGGGGGATTATCCGACCCCCGGGGGCTACCGCGTGGCTCACAAGGCTTTTCTCAATTACTACGAAAACAAGGACGGGCGAAGCTACTGACACCCTTTTTCGATTGATGCAGGCGCGAAAAAAGACAAACCGGGTTGCGGTCTTGGAGGATGAAATTTTTCTCAATCCCGAAACCTTAGCTTTAAATTGAGAAAAATCTTTTGACAGCTAGGAAGGATATCAGGTTAAATCTTAATTAGGATGGACACTCACTTTCAAACCCTCGTGCTCAACCGTCTTTGGCAAGCGGTCAACGTAGTGGGAGTCGAGCGGGCCTTTAGTCTGCTCGCCCTCGAGCACGCCCAAGTGATCTATGCGGAAGATGGTAGTTTTCGGGTTTTTGACGGTGCAGGTTGGTTCGAATTCTCCAAGGATTTGGAAGCCGGTCCGGGAAGCCGAGTGATTCGAACGGTCAACCAACAGGTTGTGGTGCCTACGGTCTTGCTGCTTCGAGGCTATGACCGGATGCTGATGCAGGAAATGAAGTTCAACCGACAAAATCTTTTGGAACGCGATGATTACCGCTGTCAATACTGCGGAAAAAACCTCCCCGCCAAGGAGTTGAACATGGATCATGTGGTTCCCAGGGACCGCGGTGGAGGAACCACCTGGGAAAACGTCGTTATTTCCTGCATCAAATGCAATAGCAAGAAGAGTAACCGTTCGCCCAAGGAGGCCGGCATGCGCTTGCTCAAGGAACCCAAGCGTCCTCCGCGTCGCCCGTTTATGAGTTCGCTTTACGGAAAGCCCATGGAGGAAACCTGGACTCATTTCATCCAGAGCAAGCAATAGGTCATTTCCTAACTCGCCTAAACGGCGAATGCGCATAATCTGATTTCCGTGCAGAAGGATCAACATAGCTCCTCGTCCGAGCGCAAGGCTGTGGACGTACTTTACCGGATTAGCCAAATGGCCGGGGAGGAGCGTAACCCAAAAATTGCCTTGGAACGCATGCTGGAGGAAGTCATGCAAGTGTTCGAAGCCAGTTCGGCTTCCATTTGCCTGCTGAATGCGGATTCCGACAAACTGCTGATCGAAGTCGAGAAAGGCCTCTCCAAATCAAGCGCAGGTTTCGAGCTTCCCATGGGTGTCGGAATAACCGGTTGGGTTGCAATGCATGGAGAGCCTTTTCTCTGTCCGGACGTTGAGACTGAGGATAAGTACTTTTGCCTGGACGATCGTATAGGATCGGAAATGGCCGCCCCTCTCTCCGAAGGCGGCCGGACGGTTGGAGTCCTGAACGTCGATGCCCTGGGAAAGAATGCCTTTGAGGAAAGTGACTTGCGTTTGCTTATTCTGATGGCGAATGAGGCAAGCCGAGTTCTGGAGAGCATGTGGATGGTCCAACAACTTCGCAGAAAGGCCGAACAGTTGCAGACTTTGGTGTTGGTTGGTCAGGATATGGCAGGTTCTAGAAAGGTGGAGGAGGTTTTGGAATCGATTACCCGCGAAGCCATCCTTCTTTTGGACTGCAGGTTGTCGGCTTTTTTCCTTTATGACGGTGAAGAGGATCTGCTGAAATTGCATTCCGTGCAAAACGAATACGGTCCCTTTGAGTACGAAGAGACTCTGAAGCCGGCGGATAGTATTCTGGGGACCGCTCTTCGGGGGCATCGGCAAGTGCAGACCCGGGATCTTTTGCGCACCGAGGAACACCATTTCGTTTCTCTCATAAGAGAGCAGAATCTGCATTCCATGCTGGTTACTCCGGTCGTATACGAAGAGGAACCGATCGGGTTGCTCACCCTTTACGTGGATCGGAACCATCGTTTCAATGACGATGAGAGGCTGATCCTTCGGGCTTTGGCTGACTTGGGTGCGATCGCCATTCAGAATGCCCGTCTCTATGGGCGGGTCTTTTCGTCCGAGGAGAGCTTGCGGAAGAGCGAAAGATTGACCACCTTGGGAACCTTGGCAGCCGAGATCGCCCATGAAATCAGAAACCCTCTGATGGTGGTCAGCCTGCTCTTCGATTCCCTGCAGTTGGATGAAAATTCCGATGACAACCAAAAGAAGGATCTTTCGATCATTCGTGAAAAGTTGGATCATTTGGACCAGATTGCCGGGCGAATCCTTGATTTCGGAAAAAGTAGGGAAGCGTTCAGAAAGAATCTTCCCTTGCGAGCAATCCTCGAGGAAGCCGCTCTATTGGTGCGATTGAAATTGGAGCAATCTCAGGTAACCTTGGCTGTGATCGGAGAATTTCCCGACTTGTTGGTTTTCGTGGACAAGGGACAGATCCAGCAAGCCTTGCTTAATTTGATTCTCAATGCCTTGGTCGCCATGCCTAACGGAGGAGAGTTGACCATCGAAGTCGTGGAAACCTTCGATCGAAAGGTTTCCGTTTTGGTTAAGGACACGGGGCAAGGCATTCCGCAGGAGTTCAAGGATCGAATCTTCGACTCTTTTTTGACTGCCCGCTCTGACGGCACGGGATTGGGACTAACCATTTCGAAGAGGATTCTTCGAGCCCACGACGGGGATTTGGAACTTTTGGACTCGGGGCCTATGGGTACGGTTTTTCGAATGACTCTGCCGGTTGCGCAGTAGCCGGATCCTAGACTTCGTGGTAGTATTTTCCCTTATTTAGGGCACTGCTCAGTTGCTCTCTCAGATCGAGAAATTTCGCGGGCGCGAAGGCTTGCTTTTCATTATCAGGTTCAATGTTGAAGACATCCGTGGCAATTCCCTGTTCGGTCGCAATTCGCGCGAATTTGATGCTGAATCCGCAACGTGAAATGGTTTTGGAAATGACATGCAAAAGGCCAACCCTATCTGCGGCCCGAACTTCGACAATGGTTCGACCCAGGGAAACGTCGCGATAAACGTCGACGCGGGGAGGGATTTTTTGCCCGAGTTTTTCCTCATTCGAAAACAGGCGGCTTCGGTCCGTCCTCTTTCTTTTTTCCGAAATAAGCTTCTCGGGGGTGCTCTCGCCGGTGAGAAAGGATTGAATGGAAGATTCGCAAAGCTCTCGGGTTTTTGGGTTATTGACCACTCCGCTCTTTTCGTCCTCGACGTAAAAAACGTCGATCGCCAAACCATCTTTCCTAGTAACCGCCCGCGCTCCAAGAATGTTGAGACTGGCCACGGAGAATGCCCCGGTGATTTTTTCGAACAGACTGGATCGGTCCTTGGTGACGATATCCACAATAGTGAGGGAGCGACGCATGTCATTTCTCCAATTGATAACCGGATTGGGGGATTGGGAGCCGTTGCTTCCATATCGATGAACCATCCCCACGTGCAAGGCTACTTCTTCCTTTCCGGTATGAGCGAAATAGCGTATTGGAACTTGCTCCAAATGGTTCATGATTTCCTCTTTCGGAACTCCGTCGACCACCATGCTCTTGTATGCGTCCTTGAGAGTGTTGGGATCCTTGAGCGCCCGTTTCCCTTCAAGCACGGCCAGGGTGTTCGTGAAGAGATGGGAATGCAGTTCCTCCTTGTGGTCATTCCAAAGGTCGGGAGCGGTTGCGTTCGCGTCACAGTAGGTGTGAACGTAGAGAAATCGCAGCCTTTGCTCTCCTTCGATGAAATTGGCGAAGGCATCAATCACTTCGGGATCATCAAGATCGAATTTGTTCGCGTATCGGACCATCTCAAGGTGATTGCGAATCACGAAAAGAATGCGGTCGCGCATTTCATCCGCAATTCCCAACCGGTCCATCATATGGTTGGCAATTTCGACGCCTCTTTCACAATGTCCTTTTGGACCTTGGTCTTTCCCCAAGTCATGCAGAAAAAGAATCAGATAAAGCAATCCGGGAACTTCGTTTTTTCGTAACGCCTCCAAATAATGAGGGGCCGATTCGTTCTTTCCCTGAAAAATTTCATCGAGGACCGTTATGCAGTGAAGAACGTGGATGTCAGCAGTGAACCTGTGATAAAGGTCGTGTTGGACTTTGCAGGTCAATCTCCCGAACTCGGGAACGAAACGGCCCAAAACGCCCAATTCATGCATTTCGCAGAGAGTTGAGCTGACGTTTCCGATTTCCTGCATGATGGAGCGAAAGGTTACGTTGGCGGAGGAGGAATTGATCAGAGTCGAGTCAATGAGTGACAACCGATTGCGAACCATGGAACGAAGATTGGGAGAAAGTTTGGCGCCCAAGCGTTGAGAATGCCTAAACAAGCGGATCAATCGCTCCGGATCCTCATCAAACACTTCAGGGTTTTGAACGCATAACTCCCCATCCCTGAGTTCGAATCCATCGATGTTCTGAACGGGAGGCGCCTGGTAGGCTTTAAGAACTTTACTGAAGCTGATTTTAGAAGTTGCCCCACTTGTCGAACTGAGCATCCTTTGCTCGAGAATTACGGACAACTGGTTGATGGTTCGAGCCTTGGAATAATAATCTCCCATGAAGAGTTCAACTCTACGAAAGATATCTTCCTCCTCATACCCTAAGCCCAGAGCAACTTCGGGTTGTTTTTCCAAATGAAGCAGGTCGACGGGGCGTTTGCTTTTGAAGTGCAATTCGTTCCTCACTCGAAGGAGAAAGGAGTAAGCCTCTTCCAAAGTCTTTGCCTCTTGTTCGGTGAGGTATTTCCTTTTTACCAAACCTTCAAGTCCGGAGACTTCGAATTTGACCCGAGCCATCCACAGAACTCCCTGATAATCCCTTAATCCGCCGACGCCGTTCTTGACGTCAGGCGCTTGGAGGAAGACCGTACTGCCTTTCTCCTTTCTTCTTTGCATTTGGTGCTTGTGGAGTTCCTGCAGATACTGAAGAGGATTTGTGTTTCTGCAAAACTTCCGAAAGCGGTCCATGAATTTTTTAGCCACTTTTCTCTCCCCACAGAGAAAGCGCGCATCCAGCATGGAATTTTTGTTGCGGATATCCTTTTGAGATTCGATCAGCGCCTCCTTGATTTCCCTGGAGGCATGGCCAACTTTCATCCCCGTGTCCCAAAGAGGATAAAGAATTTCTCGAGTCATGGTTTCCTTGAGCAACTCGAGGGATTTGCCCACTGAGCTTTTGGGATAGAGAAACATAATGTCCAGGTCACTGTGGGGACAGAGTTCGCCGCGACCATATCCACCGGTCGCCATGACGCACATGGGTTTGGTTTTACCGATGGTGTCTTCGGCGATTTCAATCGCATATTCGAAAAGATTCTGAATCAATACGTCCATGATGACCGAGCGGGCCCTGGTGAGTCGTAAACCGGAATCTCCCTTTTGATGATAGCGAAGCAACATCTCCCTTTCCAATCTCATGAAATCCTTGATTTGCACAAGTCGCTGCTTGTCCGATTGTCCGGCGTTGAAGGTGAGCCTCAGTTCGGCGTGTTGCCTGATTCTTCTAAATAACGGATCGTCCTCCATGTTCGCTTTGATTTGAATATCAATAGTCATAGGGATGGGCGAGCCAAAAGCTCTTTATTTCGAATTGCTCTGTGAATTCAGTAACCATATTGGTAAATAAGTGTATTCAGAATCACCATTTGCCATGCATAAAAACTTGAAGCTATTTCTTGCCTTGGTGAGTGCACCCCTATGGGGAGAACCTTTTCTTGCCCCCAATGATCCATTCATTCGACATGAAATTAGGATGCTTGGGGATGAGTCAAACCTGTTGGGGATTCAAAATAATTGGCCTTTGAACCTTGGCGCGCTCAGCGATGATGATCCCGATGGAGGGAAACCCTTTTTGGGGCACTCGCTATTGGAGGAGAAAATTAAAGCGGAAAATAGATCGGGGTGGTCTCCGATTACATCAACCCTTGGTTTTTCGAATGACCAAATGGTCGCAAGAGGGTTTGGTCCGAAACCCCACTCGGATTTTGCTACGAATGTCTCATTGTCATGGATGAATGATCGTTTTGCGGCAAAACTCTCGATGAATGCCCTCTATGGCATGGAGAAGGATTGGAAAGGCAGAATGGATGAAGGCTTATCCTTGGATGGTTCCTATCTTGCAGCTCGCCTAGGGAATTGGTCTGCGACTCTGGGTCAGGTTGACAGGTGGTGGGGACCGGGGTGGGATGGCAGTTTGATTCTTTCCTCGAATGCTCGTCCAATTCCCACGATTTCGATCGAACGAAGAATGCCGGAACCCTTCGAATCGAAATGGCTTTCCTGGTTGGGCCCATGGAGCTTCCAAAGTTTTGTTGGGCGGATGGAAGAGGAAAGGCACGTTCCCAACCCTTTGCTGTGGGGTATGAGGGGTGATCTGAGCCCAACCATCCTAGATGGTCTTGAGCTTGGTTTTTTTCGAGTGATTCAATTGGGCGGGCAAGGCCGCCCTCAAGGTTTAAGTACTTTTGTGGATGCCTTTTTGAGCCAAGATAATTATGGTGCCAATACCGGTAATAATGATCTTTCCAGGGAACCGGGAAATCAATTGGCAGGTCTTGACTTAAGGTGGCGACCTTTTGATGCTCAATTTGCCGTTTATGGTCAAGTTGTTGGGGAAGACGAAGACAAATTTTTGCCCAATGCATTAATGTTTCTTTACGGAATCGAGGGCTGGATGTTTTGGCAAGAATCATCCCTTCGTTTTTTTGCGGAATACGCAGATTTAACCTCTTACTGGTGGAACGGAGCGACAAGAACCAGGAACCTCACCTATGGACATCATATCTATAGGGATGGATATCGCTACAGGGGCCGACCGGTCGGACACTGGGCTGATCAGGATGCGAAAATTCTAAGTTTCGGCAGTCTTTTTATGAAAAAAGATGGAATTAGTCTTGGGGGAATCATCCGCACTGGTGATCTGAATGAAGACGGTGCAGGTGAAAGTAGTGTTTCGAATTCTGAGGTTACGAATTACATCGCGTTCGAATTCTACAATTACACGGAACCCGCGGACTTGGATATCTCTATCCACAGTTCGATAGGGTGGGAGTCTATCAAGTCAAAGGTTACGCGAACGAATGAAAGCTTCACTGCATTTCTCTCGCTTACTCGCTTGTTTTGATTTATAAAACGCTCATGTTTGTGAACAAGTTACAAGTTTTAAAGATTATCACTCTTATTTTTCTCTTGGTTAATTGCTTGGGTGCCCAATTGGACCCTTCGGTCATGTCTCGCTTGTCTACTTTGAATGCCCAAGAACGTGAAGAGTTGGCCAATCGCTATCAGGGCTTTGAAACTGAAAGCATTGGTAGTCCAGACTCCCGACTTCCCTCCGTCGAAATCGAAGGTAATTCTGTCGAAGTTGACCAACCGTCGAAGGAATCGTTTGATGATCGCTCTGATTTCCTCCGCGACTTAAACAACATGGAGAGTGTTATCCTATCGGACATTAAAAGTCTTGAATTGGAGCTTTATGAAGAGGACACGTCAGGGGATAATGAATTAGTTGAGGCATTGGAAGAGAGTCGGGCGTTACTTCGTAAAATAAAGGTTATTCAGCGTCGCGAAATTGAAAAGCGAGCCGAGGAATACGCCATATCGGAGTTTGATGCGGTCAAACCTTTTGGGTATGATCTATTTGCTGCAACGCCTACAACCTTTGCCCCCGGTAACGAAGTGCCGATGCCAACCGACTATCGAGTAGGTCCGGGAGATCTGGTCGAAATTCAACTTTTCGGGCAAGAAAACCTCTCTTACAGTCTTTTGATTTCACGCCAAGGTCTTTTGCAGTTTCCAGGAATTGGACCAATCAACGCGTTTGAGAAGGGAACGAGCTTCGTTGATTTGAAAAATCATTTGAAGGAAAAGATTCTCGAAAACTTCGGAGCTGGTGTACAAAGTTCAATCGGATTGGGAGCTTTTCGGAGTATCCGAATTTTTCTCATGGGAGAAGTTCGAACACCTGGCTCCTACACTGTGAGCGCATTGTCAACCATGATAAATGCTCTTCTTGCGAGTGGTGGTATTAAGGAAACGGGAAGCCTCAGAAATATTCAGCTTAAGAGATCCGGTAAGGTTATCACCACCCTCGATTTATACGATTTGTTGTTAAAAGGGGATACGAGTCAGGATGACGCCCTTCAACCGGGAGACGTAATTTTCGTCCCTGTCCTAAAACAGCAAGTTTCCGTTACCGGTGCCGTACGCAGACCGGCTAAATTTGAAATATTTGGTGGAGAGACTCTGGAAGAGGTTGTGGAATTAGCCGGTGGAACCGAAGATAATGCATTTCTGGATTTTATAAGATTGGAAAGATTGGATTTAGATTTCCGCCCAGTTGTGAAAAACCTCGACTTTCGCCAAGATTCTTCATTTGCCGTTCTTTCCGGTGATTCGGTTTCGGTTGGTTTTGCAACAAGTTCGATCAAAAATACAGTTTCATTAGTCGGGGCATGCGAGAGAGTGGGTGATTACGAATGGAAGGAAAATCTCTCATTAGCCGATCTCATTGATGAGCCGATGGATCTCCTTCCGAATGTTGATCTTAGTTATGCATTAGTTCGCAGGAAACTTCTAAATGGTAGCGTCATTTGCCAATCCTTTGCCCCTAAGGATATTCTGTCCAAAAAATCGGATTTCAGTCTTCAAAAGCAAGACATAATCTACTTTTTCTCCAAGGAACCGAGGAACGAAGTAATCGAAGGTTTATTAAATGATTTACGGATGCAAAGTCATTCCGGTCAGCCCGCTAATATCGTACGGGTTTCTGGAATCGTCCATTTTCCAGGCGAGTATCCATTGACCGAAAAAATGACTATCAAAAACCTTTTGGATGCTGCGGGAGGTCCAAAGGACTCGGCTTACGTCATCGATGCTGAACTGACCCGGACCCATGTGGACTCTTATCAAAAGTCATCGGTTGAGCATATACGCATCGATCAATCCTTCATGATGGCCAGTGAGACGAATGAAACCAAACCTTTCTTTCTTCAGCCCTACGATTCGTTGTCCATCAAACCGATTCCGTTATGGAATGAAGGAGAGAGCATTGAGATTCTTGGGGCTGTTAATTTCCCTGGGATTTATTCCATTAAGTCAGGAGAAACCTTACGCCAAATAATCTTGCGGGCCGGAGGATTAACTAATCGAGCATTTATCGATGGCGCCATCTTCACGCGAGAAAATCTTAGAATCAAAGAAGATCAACAAAGAGTTCGCTTGATTAACCAACTTGAATCCGATCTGGCCAATGCGACTCTTGCAGCTGCGAATTCCGATGAAGCCTCTCAAGCGCAGGCAGCAGCTGGGGCGATGTTATCTCGATTGAAAAATACCAATTCCCAAGGGAGGATGGTGATAAATCTTGGGGAAATCATCAAGGAGGATCAAAATTCTGATTTGTCTGCCAAGGATGGTGACCGTTTGTTTATTCCTGAGATTCCCTATGCGGTCAGCGTTGTTGGCGAAGTTCAGTTTCCAACTTCTCATCTGTACGAAAAAAATTTAAGTCGAGAAGATTATCTCAATAGAAGTGGCGGGTACACGCAAAATGCCGATGAGGATAGAACTTTCGTCGTAAAAGCCAATGGATCCGTATTAACCAATGGTGCGACTTCATGGTTTGCCAAAGGTTCCAAAGGTAACCTTATCGATGCGGGGGATGTGATTGTTGTTCCCCTCAACGTAAGACAAACCCGTTTTCTTGAAAATCTTACCTATGGAACGCAAATAATTTACCAATTGGCCGTTGCCGCCGCTGCTGTAAACTCTTTTTGACCAAAGGAATTTTTATATCGTATTGAGTCGTTCGCATTGTGATACGGGTCAATTGGTTAATGGCCCTTCGTTCACTTTGTTCAAAAATACTTGAACCCTTTGACTTTTTATGTCATAAGTGACCTTATGTCCGCTTTTTCGATTGAAAAGAAAAGATCAGATGATGGTCAGTTGGTTCTGGACGAATGGGAAACTGCGGTCATCGACTTATTTTTGAATGCAGCAAATTCATTCGGATTGCCAAAGTCATATGGGCAAATTTATGGTTTGCTTTTCTGCCGCGATCAACCTTTGGCAATGGGGGAGGTTATGCAACTTCTCCAAATAAGCAAAGGTTCTGCTAGTCAAGGTTTGCGAGCATTACGGCAGTTGGGAGCCGTCTCTTCAACTTTTTCCGCAGGAGATCGAAAGGAAAGATTTCATGCTGAAATCCGTTTGCGAAAGCTTGTTGGTGGATTTCTTCGAGAGCAGGCTGATCCACATCTTGATAAGGGAGTTGCACGCTTGAAGCAATTGAAGGAACTGCTTGATCGGCTCGAAGATCAGGACTCTTTAAAAAGAGGTATGAGAAGGCATGACATTTTATCAGTTTGGCATCGGCAAATGAGTCGCCTGCTTCCTTGGGTCAAGATGATTGTCGGCAAGAGTGATCGCCTGCCAAGTCAAAACAAAGATTAAATTAACTAGAAATTCAATTTCGTCCTTATTGGCTTTGTGATTCGCAAATGGCCAAGGGCGGTAGCATGATAGAAAAATGAGCGAAGAACCAAAATCATCCGCTAAATTCATTATGGTGGAATCCGACTCCTCCTCCGATAACGACGAAATCGATCTAATTGAATTGATCAATACCTTAGTTCGGGAATGGAAGACTATCTTTGGAATAATGCTTCTTTGTACAGCTATCGCCTTAGCCTATGCCCTATACTCCAAAGAAATTTTTAAGGCGGAGACTTTGATTGCCCCCGCTCAGGAAGAAAAGACTAAATCTTCATCCGCCTTAAATGGCTTTGGCGGGTTGGCTGCCATGGCGGGGATTTCCATTCCAAGTGACTCGAATATCGAGCAAGTGATCGCTACTTTACAGTCTCGGAAGTTTCTTGGAGCTTTCGTTCGAAAAAACAATCTCTTACCAACTTTGTTTCAATCGCTCTGGGATGCGAAGAACAAAAAGTGGTTAGTCGAGACCGATGAAGATGAACCAACCGAACAAAAAGCCGTTGCAGCATTTAAAAGCATACTTGCGGTCGTTGAAGACAAAAAGACCGGTCTGATTACCGTTTCAATTGAGTGGGGTAATCCAAGCACTGCCGCCGAATGGGCAAATCTGTTGGTCGACCAATTGAATGAGCAGCTTCGTGAAGAAGCTATTGCCGATTCCCAAAAACGGGTAGGGTATCTCGAGGAGGAGTTGGCTAAAACTACCTTGCAAGATATGCGTGCTGTTTTATACAACCTTCTCGAAGCGGAAAAACAAAAAGCTATGCTCGCTAATGTGAATGAAGATTTCGCGCTGGAAGTAATTGACCCTGCCGTTGCGCCGGAAACACATGAGAAACCGAAACGTAAATTAATTGTTGCTATCGGTGGCGTTTGCGGGGTTTTTTTAGGTATGTTTGCCGTCTTCTTCTCTAATTTTTTGAAAAAAGTAACATCCTCAAAGTCCTTTGAGAATGCAGAATCATGAGTAAGCAGTTTTCAAAAATTTCAGTGGTCGGACTTGGATATGTAGGTCTCCCTTTGTCTTTGCAATTTGCCCGTTCCGGAGTCTCCGTTCTCGGGTTTGATCTGGATCAGCAAAAGGTCGACTATATTAATTCGGGTAAATCGTACTTAAAGCACTTTTCTTCCGAAAGCATTTCCGAGCAGGTGAATGAAGGCCGTTTTCAGGCAACCGTTGATCCGTCTCGTCTCTCTGAAGTGGAAGCGGTTCTTATTTGTGTTCCTACGCCACTCGATCATCACCGTGAGCCCGATCTGTCCTTTGTCCTCGAAACGGCCGATGCCATTGCACCTCATTTGTCCAAGGGCGTGCTCGTTACCCTTGAGTCGACAACGTATCCTGGGACAACCGAGGATGAGCTTCGCAAGGTTCTTGAGGAGGGTTCGAATATGCAGGCAGGGGTAGATTTTCATTTGGCCTATTCTCCTGAGCGGGAAGATCCGGGTCGGGAGGATGCGAGCGTAAAGACTATTCCTAAAGTTGTGGGAGGGCTAACTCCCGTATGTTTAGACCTTGCAGCATCCTTATACGGTCAGGCATTGGATGAAATTCATCCTGTTTCATCTTGCAAAGCGGCTGAAGCAACCAAACTTCTCGAAAATATATTTCGAAGTGTGAATATTGCCTTGGTTAATGAGCTTAAAGTTGTCTATGAAGCAATGGGCATTGATGTGCATGAGGTGATTGATGCCGCCGAAACGAAGCCATTTGGCTTCATGGCATTCCGTCCTGGACCCGGACTAGGTGGACATTGTATTCCCATTGATCCTTTTTATCTCACTTGGAAGGCTCGTGAATTCGAAAAGAACACTCGATTTATAGAGCTCGCCGGAGAGATTAACACAGCAATGCCTGATTATGTCGTATCGAAGGTTGCTGATGCCCTCAACGATGAAGGTAAGTCTGTTAATGGTTCAAGTGTTCTGATTCTCGGTTTGGCTTATAAAAAAAATGTCGATGATTGCAGGGAATCTCCAAGTTTTGTAATTATGGAGAAACTAATTAGAAAAGGAGCTTCGATTGACTATCATGATTCTTTTGTGCCTGTCATTCCACAAACGCGTGAACACGCTCATTTGTCGGGTAAGAAATCCGTTACTATTGAAGATAGGTATGATCTGGTGCTTGTATCGACTGATCATTCGGAATACGAGAATTTTAAGTTTAATGAATTTAAATGTCCGATAGTCGATACTCGAAATTGTATCAGGCATAAGCCCAAAAAGTACTACAAAGCTTGAATAAAAGGTATTTAGTTACTGGTGCCGCTGGCTTTATAGGGTCACAAGTCTGTTTGCGTCTTCTTGAAGAAGGGCATCAGGTTTCAGGAGTGGACAATTTAAACGACTACTATGACGTTCGGCTTAAGGATTGGCGTCTGTCACAAATTCAATCTCACCCAAACTCTGAGAACTTCCATTTCGAAAAAATGGATATTGAGAATCAGAGAAGCCTTGATTGTTTCTTTGGAAGTAACGGTCCGTTTGATGCCGTTCTTAACCTTGCCGCCCGAGCAGGGGTCAGTTACAGCCTCCAAAATCCACATGTTTATCTCTCGACTAATGCGGAAGGCACTCTCAATCTGCTTGAATGCATGCGTGAAACTGGTTGCAAGAAATTTGTCTACGCTTCAACCTCGTCTCTGTATGCCGGTCAAATGATGCCCTTCACTGAAGAGCTTGCGGTTAATGAACCACTTTCTCCCTATGCCGCCTCCAAGAAGGCGGGCGAACTCATGGCTTATAGTTATCATAAGCTTTATCAAATCGATATTTCGGTAGTTCGTTACTTCACGGTGTTTGGACCTGCGGGTCGTCCAGATATGAGTATTTTCCGTTTCATTAAATGGATATATGAGGGAGCACCGATTCAAATCTTCGGGGACGGTTCTCAATCCCGTGATTTTACCTATGTGGATGACATTGCCCGGGGAACCATTGCCGCCATTCAGGATGTGGGCTATGAGATCTTCAATCTGGGCGGTGGAAGAAACCCAGTTTCTTTAAACACCATTATTTCAAGGCTCGAAGAGTTATTAGG
>Ga0160422_10000306_pt1 | contig 29384 bp, 14 predicted proteins | sample Fk160mmetaG_FD_108192 | JGI IMG/M metagenome (GOLD analysis project Ga0160422, IMG submission 108192) | Marine microbial communities from the Central Pacific Ocean - Fk160115 60m metaG | ecosystem: Environmental > Aquatic > Marine > Oceanic > Photic zone | place: The Central Pacific Ocean...
GCCAAGAAGGAAAATGATCAAGAACCCCATCCTGCCCGGCTTCAACCCCGACCCCTCCATCTGCCGGGTCGGTGAGGACTACTATATCGCCACCTCCACCTTCGAATGGTTTCCCGGCGTTCAAATCCATCATTCCAGGGACTTGGTCAACTGGAGGCTTCTAGGACACGCATTGAACGAGACGAGGTTGCTGGATTTGAAAGGAGTGCCCAGTTCCGGAGGGGTTTGGGCCCCTGCCCTCACCCATTGCGACGGCCTGTTTTATCTTTGCTACACGGTCGTCCACCAGCACGAGGCGGCCACCAAGGATACCCCCAACTACCTCATTACAGCCCCTTCCGTCGAGGGTCCCTGGTCGGACCCCGTCTTCGTCAACTCCTCCGGGTTCGACCCTTCCCTCTTTCACGATGAGGACGGTCGGAAGTACTGGCTCAACATGGTCTGGGACCATCGTCCCGAAAAGCATCCCTTTTACGGCATCGTACTGCAGGAATACGACCCGCAAGCCAAGAACCTGGTCGGCAAGCCCGAGCTGATCTTCAAGGGCAGCTCCATCCAATTGACCGAGGGCCCTCACCTGTACAAAAGAAACGGCTACTATTACCTTCTGACCGCAGAAGGGGGCACCGAGTACGAGCATGCCGTTACCCTGGCCCGCTCGCGTGAGCTTCGGGGCCCCTACGAGGTTCACCCCGAGAATCCCATCCTGACCTCCCTCGGAAACCCTGATCTGGCCCTCCAGAAGGCAGGGCATGCAAGCCTGGTGGAAACGCCAAGCGGGGAATGGTATATGCCTCATCTGTGCGGCCGCCCTATTCCCGGGACCAGACGGTGCAACTTGGGCCGGGAAACCGCCATCCAGAAAGTCGAATGGAGGGAAGACGACTGGCTCTACCTATCCTGCGGAGGGAACGAGCCCCAAGCGGAGGTTCCGGCGCCCGATCTCGAACCCCATTCCTTCCCCGAGCTACCGTCCCGACTACCCTTCGACTCTCCCCATTACGCTACGCCCAGGGGGCCCTCCTCATCGGTCGTCCGCAAACCCAACCGCCTCACGCTCGAGGGCAAGGAATCCCTCGAGTCCAACTTCGAGCAGGCCATGCTGGCCAGGCGGCTGACCAGCCAGCGCTCGACGGTCACGACCAAGCTTAGTTTCGAGCCCGAGAGCTTCCAGCAAATGGCCGGTTTGGCCGCCTACTACAACACCTATCTCTTTCACTACCTCTATCTCTCTATGGACGAGGACAAAGGGCTTTGCCTGCAAATCCACAGTTGCGACGACGGCGTTTCCTCATTCCCCCTCGGTTCGGGAATCATTCCGGTATCGACGGGCGAACTCTTCCTCCGGGCAACCTTTGAGGACAAAGACCTGCAATTCCACTTTTCCGAAGACGGCGAAAACTTCCGGGAGGCAGGCCCCGTTCTCGATGCCTCCATCCTTTCCGACGACCACGGCGAGCACTGGGGCTTCACCGGCACCTTCGTGGCCCTTGCCTGCCAAGACCTGACGGGAAGCAGCTTGCAGGCAAACTTCGATTTCCTTGAACTTTCCAGCTAACGCAAAACCTGAAAACCATGAGCGAAACACGTCTAAAACCAATTGAAAAGATAGGGTACGGGTTAGGTGACTTCGGTTCCAACGTCGTCTTCCAAACCATACTTATTCTTTTGCCCGCTTTTTACACCGATGTTTTCGGACTGGCTCCGGCAGCCATGGGACTCATGTTTCTAGCCGTTAGACTGATAGACACCGTGACAGACCCCATCATGGGAATGGTCGCGGACAACACGAACACGCGCTGGGGCAAATTCCGGCCCTACCTTCTTTGGTTCGCAATTCCTTTTGCGGTTGTCTTCGTACTCACCTTCATCACCCCCGACTTCAGCGAAAGCGGCAAACTTGCATATGCATACCTCACTTACGCCCTGCTCATGGTCCTATATACGGTAGTCAACATTCCCTATTGCGCCTTAGGCGGAGTCATGACCTCCGATTCTCAGGAAAGGGTCTCGGCAAATTCGTATCGTTTCTTCATCGCTACCTCTGCGGGGGTTTTGATTTCATTTTTTGGACCCGGCTTGGTCGATCATTTTGGCAATGGAAACCAGCAAGAGGGCTACCCTTATGCGATGTCCGTTTTCGGGGTTCTTGCAATCTTTGCGTTCTTCGGCTGTTTCAAGCTCACCAAGGAGAGAGTGAAGCAAGTGGCTCCAACCAAGGGTTCCTTTGGCCTAGACTTCAAAACCTTGCTGAAAAACGACCAGTGGCTGGTCGTTGCGGCGCTTTTTCTCATCCTGCTGATCCCAATCGTTCTTCGCGGCGCTTCCCAAGTGTATTACGTCAAGTGGTTCATGGAGAAACCCGAACTCATTGCGGCTTTTCTGACCACAGGGACCTTTTGTCAAATGGTGGGCGCGGGGTTTGCCTCTCCGCTAACCCGAAAACTCGGAAAAGTCCCCTCCTACGTCTTGGTCCAAGCCATCATCGTACTTGGTTCGATCGCCTTGTACTTCGTATCCAGCACAAACATCTGGATGATTTTCATTCTCTTCGGCCTTATTAATTTCTTCGTTCAGATGGGAGCCCCCATCCTCTTCACCATGGCCGCCGATACCGTTGAATACGGCGAGCTTAAAACAGGACGAAGAGTTACCGGTCTTGTCTTTTCAGGCGCTCTCTTCGCCCTTAAGCTCGGCGTTGCGATCGGAGGATGGCTGATTGGCCTGGTCCTCGCCTACTACGGCTATGACGGCCAAGCCGAATCACAAAACCCTTCAGCCGTGAGAGGGATTTTACTTTCCCTCACTCTCTTTCCGGCAATTGGCCATTTTCTCCTCATTCCAATTGTCTGCCTTTACAAACTCAACAAGAAGCGCTGCGACGAAATCCGGGCCGAACTGGATCAACAAGCTAGCGCATAATCACTAATGAAACCTCTTCTTTCATTCCTTGGCTGTGCCCTGCTCTGGTCCAACCTTGCGGCCGACCCTTATGCCGCCCGCTTCACTCCGCCTCCCGGAAAGATCCTCGTCTTCGCCGGGCAGGACAACGAGTCCGTCGGCGGAACCCTCAAGCACCGGGACGGCTATGTCGACAACGTCGGGGTTCCGGCGGGAATCACCCATTACGTATACTTCGCCGAGGGATGGACCAACGACTTCAACCGGACCTTTGCCAAAGGCAAAGTAGATGGCCTAAACTCGGAAACCGAGTGGGCCGCCGGTCCCATGAACCAAAAGGCTTATCTGGACTCCCCCACTCTCGACCGCTGCATCATGCACCTCTCCATCTCGATGGAGGGAAATTCCGAGGACAAGGTGGCGGACGGAAGCTACGACCATCTCATCAAGGAACTGGTGGACTTCGTGCGGGATCATCCCGACCACCCCTTCCTCATCCGTATTGGCTACGAGTTCGACGGGAACTGGAACGGGTATGACGCGAAGAACTTCAAGCTGGCCTTTCAACGAATCGTCAAGGCCCTCCAAGCAGCCAAGCTGTCGAACTACGCAACGGTTTACGCATCCTCCAGCGGCGCCAAACCGGAACAGTTCACGGAATACGACCCGGGACCGGAATACTACGACTGGGTAGGGTACTCTTGGTGGGGGGGAGACAAGGACGGGCAGGCGGCTCTTGATTTCGCCCGGAAGGTCGGCAAGCCGATTTTCATCGCCGAGGCCACGCCACGGGGCATTTTCTTCGACAAACAGGAACACAAGGAAATCTGGAACACCTGGTTCGCGAAGTTCTTCGCCCACATCGAGAAGAACAAGGACGTCGTGCGGGCCATTTCATACATCAACGCGGACTGGGATTCCCAGGACATGTGGGACGGCTGGGGGCAATCCCGCCTCGAGACCGCACCCTATCTGAAGTCCAAGTGGCTGGAAAAGATGGCCGAACCCCAGTTCGTCAACGCAAGCGACAAGCCCTTCGGATTGATCGGCTTCGGCAAGGGCGTTCCCTCTGTTGCCGCCCCACAGCCTATCCAGGCAAAATTCGAGAAAGCCTACAAGAACCCCAACCTCCCCGTCGAGCTTAGGGTCAAGGATCTGCTCGGCCGCATGACGCTTGAGGAAAAGGTCGCCCAGATCACGGGATGGTGGGACCCAAGTGAGGAAAAGCTCCTGAGCGAAGGGAATATTTTCAAACCCGAATTCTATGCCCAGAAATGTCCGCAGGGCATCGGGGAGCTTGGACCCTTGCACAACCTGACGGTGGAGGACGACGCCAGGCAGTACGCGGCCGTTCAGGACTACTTCCGAAACAAGACGCGCCTCGGCATACCGGCTATCCTCCATGACGAGGCGGCCCATGGCTTCATGCGCTTCGAGGCAAACTCCTTCCCCACCCCGATCGGAATTTCCTGTTCCTGGAACCCCGAGCTGCTGAAGGAGATTTACTCGCAGGCGGCCCGGGAAGCCCGCTCTCGAGGCATCTCCCATATTCTTTCCCCCATCGTCGACGTGGCCCGTGACCTACGCTGGGGGAGGGTCGACGAAACCCTCGGCGAGGACCCCTTTCTGGTAGGCCGCCTGGGCGCCGCCATGGTCGAGGGTCTCCAAGGCTCCACGGACGGCTCGGTCGCTCCCGGTCACGTCGCGGCCACGCTCAAGCATTTCGCAGGCTACGCGGCAACCGAGGGGGGGCGCAACCGGTCTCCATACCTGCACGGACGCAGACAATTGCTCGACACCGAGATCTACCCCTTCCGTCACGTCATCCAAAGCGCCAAGCCGGCCGCCGTAATGGCCGCCTTCAACGAAGTCGAAGGCCTCCCCTGCCACGTCAACCCCTGGGTCCTGACCCACGTCCTGAGGGAGCGAATAGGCTTTCAGGGACTTACCATCGGGGACTACCAGGGAATCGACCTCGTCCGCAAGTACCAGAAGATCGGCTCCTCGGACGCCGAAGCCGCCCGCATGGCACTGGAGGCGGGCCTGCACCTCGAGCTCCCCAACAATTTCGGATTCAAGCACCTCCCTCGCCTGGTGCGGGAAGGGAAGGTAAGGATCGAAACGATCGACCGGGCCGTGCGTCAGGTTCTCAGGCTTAAGTTCAGGCTAGGGCTCTTCGAGGCTCCGGCAACACTTGACCTCGCCAAAGCGAAAGCCCTCTCACGTTCCCCAGAGGCGAGGGTCCTGTCCCGCCGGGCGGCCGTCGAGTCCATCGTCTTGCTCAAGAACGAAGCTGGGCTTCTTCCCCTGCGCAAGGGCCAGCACAAGACCATCGCGGTGATCGGGCCCAACGCCAAGGTCTGCCGGTTGGGCAATTACTCGGGGCGCCCCCTCAGGGCCGTATCACTCTACGAAGGGATTGAAAGCTTCGTGGGTGATTCCTCCAAGCTCCTCTTTGCGGAAGGCTGCAAGATCGCCCATAACGACACCGGGGATTCCTATTCCAACTGGCGCTACGTCAACGAGGTTGATTACGCCACCCTGAAGGACAACAAGCAGATGATTGAGCAAGCCGTCCAAGTCGCTCAACAGGCAGATCTCGTTATCCTGGCGATCGGGGAAAACGTCCTCCTCAGCCGGGAGGCATGGGGCGGCAACCACGTCGGGGACCGGACGACCATGGACCTGACCGAGTCCCAGGAAGTTCTGGCCCGCAGGATCATCGAGACCGGGAAACCCGTCATCACCTTCCTGAACAACAGCAAGCCGGTTACCCTTGGCAAGCTCTTGGACAAAACGACAACCCTGCTTACGGCCCACTACGCGGGCCAGGAAACGGGCAACGCTGCCGCCGACGTACTTTTCGGCCAAGCCAACCCCTCCGGCAAGCTAACCTTAAGTTGGCCGCGCTCGGTCGGCAACCTGCCCAGCCATTACAGCCAATACGGGAGCGCCAAGGTCTTCGACTACCTGGATTCGCCCAAGGGGGTGGTCTTTCCCTTCGGCTTCGGGCTCAGCTACACCAAGTTCTCCTACCGAAACCTGAAGATCTCGTCCCCGGAGATTCGGGACGGGCAAACCATTCAGGTCACTTTCGAGCTGACTAATGCGGGGCAGCGACCAGGTACGGAAATCGCCCAACTCTACCTGTCGGGCGAGGGCTTTCCCATCGCCCGCCCCTCACTTGAACTGAAGGGCTTCGCCCGGGTAAGCCTCCAACCCGGAGAGACCAGGCAAGTCAGCCTGGCTCTCCATGCCGAGGACCTCTATTTCCATGACTCCGAGCTGAGGCGCGTTCTTTCCAGAGGAACCTACAAGGTTAGCGTCGGAGGGTCATCACAATCCTTGAGCCAAACCGTGGACCTGAGGGTCAATGGCGGCGGACACGCTGCCGCGACTCGGCCTGGGAAAAGCACCCCGGCGCCAACCGATCCGATCGTTCCCGCACCGCTCCCACCCGCTCAGGCAAAGGGCAAGATGAACGTCCTCTTCCTCGCCATCGACGACCTTCGTCCCGAACTGGGTTCCTACGGCTCAAAGGTAAAGACCCCGAACATGGATCGTCTCGCTTCCAGCGGCATGCTCTTCCAGAGAGCCTACTGCCAACAGGCCGTTTGCGGGGCTTCCCGCGTATCGATCATGGGCGGGCTCTACCCCACCCTCACCGGGGAGCAAACCTTTCACGTGGACGGCTGGCGGGACAGGCACCCCAACCTCAAGACCATGAACCAGCATTTTCGCGAGCAGGGTTTCAGGACCCTTGGCATGGGCAAAATCTACCACGGGCATACCGGGGCGGGCGTGGACCCGATGAACTGGGATCAATGGATCAACGTCAAGGATCCGGGCCATTATGCCAGCCAGGATAGCTTGGAGCAGCTCAGGAAGGCCATCGAGGAAGGCAAGGTGGGCAGCCCTCGCGACCCGCCCAAGGGGCCCATGACGGAGAGCGCCGACGTCCACGACGACACTTACGTCGATGGCAAGAGAGCGGCCCGGGCGGGCGAGGTCATCAAGCAACTCGCCCACAACAAGGACAAACCCTTCTTTCTCGCGGTTGGCCTGAGCAAGCCCCACCTGCCGTTCGTTGCTCCCGCCAAATACTGGAACCTTTACCAGAGGGAGAGCTTCCGCATGCCGCCCAACGCGGGGATTCCCCCCGGCTACCCCGTTTTTGCAGCCAACCAGAACGCCCCCGAGATGAAGAAATACAGCGATTTCGAAGGTCTGGGGCCCAAGGACTTCTCCATGGCCACCAACCAGCGGCTTCTTCACGGCTATGCAGCCGCCACCAGCTACGTCGATGCCTGCGTGGGCAGGATCCTCGATTCCCTAGAGAGGAACGGTTTGGCCGACAAAACCATCGTGGTCCTCTGGGGAGACCACGGATGGAAGCTCGGCGATCACTCGAGCTGGTGCAAGCACACGAACTTCGAATGCGACGCGAGGGTTCCTCTGATCGTGCGCGACCCGAGGATTCAGGCGGGCAGGACCCCCCGCCTGATCGAGCTCATCGACCTCTATCCCACCCTCTGCGATCTCACCGGCATACCCATCCCCGGGCATTGCCAAGGGAGAAGCTTCCGGGCCGTTTTGGAGGACCCCGAGGCCGGCCATAGGCTGGACGCCTACAGTACCTACCCCGCCCAGAAGCTGATGGGACACAGTATCCACCACAAGCATTACCGCTACACGGAGTGGCGGGACAAGGAGAACCAGACCGTATCGAGCGTGCTGACCGACCTCAACGCCGATCCCGGCGAGGTCACCAACGTGAAAAACGAGCCCAAGTACGCCGAGGCCCTCGCCTTGGTCCGCGAGCGCCTTGCGGAACGGATCAAGCTGGCCGCCTACTCAAGCTATCGCAAGGGAACGGTTCCCGCCGGGGCACCCGGGCCCGCCGGCAATCCCATCAGGCGGCAGTCACTCCTCGTCGACCCCTCCCCTGAAAAACTCAGGCAACGCATCGACGGTTTCGGCGGATCAATCGCCTTCTGGGGAACCAACCCGGACGACGAGGCCATGGGAATCGCCTTTCAGGAGCTTAAGACCACCATCCTGCGCGCTCAGGGAGAGGTTACCCGCAAGGGAATCACCGACAAGAACCGGGAAGTCCTGCAAAGAGCCATGAAGCTCAACCCCAACCTCGAGGTCATGCTCACCTTCTGGCAACCCCGCTCGGCCGGGCTCCTCGAGGTCTCCGACTGGCTCGACGTAGTGGAGGAGGAGAGCGGGAAAAAGTACGTCCTCAAGCCCTTCATGGAGGAGAAATGGGCCGAGGAAATCGTCAAGCGAACCAAGCTTTACCTGGACTGGGGCATTAACATCAAGACGCTGGGCGTGCAGAATGAGACCAACTATTCCAAGATCGGCACCCAGACCTGTATCTGGGATCCGGTCCGGCTCAGGTCCTTTCTCGAGAACCATCTCAAGCCACGCCTCGGCCAGGCCGGCCTCAAGGTCGAGATAACCGCTCCCGACCTCGCTTTCGTCGGCTACAAGGGGTCGGAAGTCGAGCGCTTTCTTCCCACCATCGCGAGCAAGTCGGTCGACCTCGTCGCCTATCACATGTACGACAGCTACAAGGAGGACATGGACGGCAGCCTGAGCGTGCTGCGCGAGAACAGCCGGCAGATCGGAAAAATCCGGAGAGAAAATTTTCCGGGAAAGAGATTTTGGATGACCGAGACCACCGGCGCCCAATGGAACAACGACGTCTGGCACACTTACGGATGGAAACCGGGCATGACCGAATACGACAAGGCCCTGCTGGCGGCCCAGTACATGCACATGACCTTTGCCGACGCCGGGGCCAATGCCTTTCTTTGGTGGGGCTTGGTCTACTCCCTCGCCCCGGAAAAGGAGACCAACCCCAAGATACGGCAGAAACACCGCGACGAGGGCCTCGTCCTGGTGGAGGAAAAGACGGGGGGCAACGGCAGGCAAAAGCTGATCGAACGGACTAAGAAGTTCTTTTTCTTCAAGCAATTTGCCAACTTCGCGCTGCCCGGATACCGCAGAGTGGCGGTTTCCTCTAATGAGACGCTCTGGAATAGCTCCTACCGCAGCCCGGACGGAAAGACTCTTGTGGTCGTGGCGATCAACGTTTCGGGCAACCAGCAGATTCTCGAGCCCAAGGTGCCCGGGCAACCGGTTGCCATCTCCGCCTACCAGACCGACCGCTCCAAGAACTGCGAACGGGTCGAACCCCACACCGCCATTCCCCCCAGGGCCATCCGTACCTTCGTCTACAAGTACTGAATTCTTCCGGCTAGTTGGTTCGGAAGCTTTTGCTGGCGACAACGGCGTGTATCAGATCGCGCAGACCTTTGCGGGATTCATCCATCCCCTTGCTGATTTGGTCGATGGCCGGGCGATCGCCACTGTTTAGTTGGCGGCCGATGGCGTAAGTGAGAAGTTTCTTGGTCAGGCATCGGACAAAGGTTTCTTCCTGATCAACAACCAACTTCCTGAATTCTGCTGCGGATGAAAAAGTTTGGCCACCAGGCAATCTGCCGGAGGGGTCCACCTCTAGCTTGCGGTCGTATTTCTCACGCCAAGAACCGATCGCATCGAAATTCTCCAAGGCGAAACCCGCAGGGTCGATCTTATTATGACACTGGGCGCAGGTGGCGTCCGCTCGGTGCTTGACCAATTGATCCCTCAAGGTGGTGGCTCCCGTCACGTCGGGCTCGATTTCGGGCACGTCGTCGGGCGGGGGCGGAGGGGTGTAGTCGAGCAGCTTGTTCATGACGTAGATTCCCCGCACCACGGGCGAGGTGTCCACGCCATTGGCGGAGGCCGTCAAAAAGCTCCCGTGACCAAGAAGGCCACCGCGTTGGTTTCCCGAAAGGCTGACTTTTCGAAACTCATTCCCTTCCAATCCCGGCATACCATAGTGTTCAGCCAATTCCCTGTTCATAAAACTGTAATTCGCCGCAAGCAATTCGCGGGGTGGCAGATTTTTCTTGAGGACGTGTTCGAACAGCAGCTCGGTTTCCCTGCGCATGGCAGACTCCAGGTTATCCCGGTAAAAACTGACGAATTCCTTGGAAGGTGGCATCTTTCCAATGTTATCCAATTCCAGCCACACCCGCAGAAAGTTGCTTGTCAGTCGTTTGCTCTTCGGGTCGGCAAGCATGCGGTCCACTTGAGCGGACAGAGTTTCAGGATCCTTCAATTTCCCCTGCTCCGCCAAGTCGAATAGTTCGCCATCCGGCATCGAGGACCAAAGGAAATAGGACAGCCTCGATGCGAGAGCATAATCGGCGAGATCGCCCTCCCCTTCCTTCAGGTAAAGAAATCCGGGAGCCGAAAGGATCGTTTGGAACCCAAGCTGAAGGGACTGCAAGGGAGATAGCCCTTCTTCGTGCTTGGCAAGCGCCATCCCAAGGATGGGTTCCAACTCTCCATCCAACGGGGGACGGCGGAAGGCAAGTTTGGCAAACTTGATCAATTGGCCCTTGATCTCCCTCGGCCCGAGGTTTTCAGGCTTCAGATCACCATAGAGAATATCATGTCCCACAGGTGGCCATTCTTCCACGTGCGGACCCTCCACTTGAATTTCCCACACCCTGAGCCTTGGTCCGCGATAGGCCTTGAGAGTACCATGCCATCTCTCCAAACCACCCTTGCCCCCATCCTTCATCTTTGCAAAAGGTTTGAATTCGGGAAATTCATCCGCCTTATTCAAAAGGAGTCGAACCAAACGCTTGGCGGCCGCCGTACCGTTTCGAAAGCGAACCTCTACCTCGTACCCCTTCTCCAAATATCCCGTCCATTCGAACCATTGCGGTTCTGCGCCAGTCAGTTCGAACGAAGTCAGGGGAACCGATTTCGTGACGTTTCCGATTCCAACCGACGCGCTTCCCTTCCGGTCCACCGATGCAAACCCCATGACCAAAGGGTCCCCGTTGCGAAAATCATCAAGTATTTTTCCATAGGAATGAGTGCGGGTTACGGCCGACGCCTTTACCCGAATGGTATAGTTTCCACTTTCCGGAATACCTTCCGCCCTGTGCAAGGGCAGGAAGCCCAGATGACCACCACGATAGAACCTTCCGTACAAATCCGTGTAAGGGGTTTCCGGAACGAAACGGTAGCGATCGACCTGAAAAAGCTTGGGCAGACCCTTGGACTCTTTTCCCTTGAAATAGAATGGGGACTTCTGGGTGTAAAGTTTGCTCCCCGGCTTATCGCCGAAGTTTGTAGCGCGGACGATCGCCTCCTCTGCCGCAGGGAAATATTTTTCCAGCAGCAGTCCTGAGGTGACTAATTCGGCTCCGTCATTATCGAACCCATCCACAGTGACGTCCGCAGGAAAATCAGCCGCCGGGTTCCAGGACTCCGTATTCAACCCCAACAGGTCACTGATTGTATTTGAATACTCGAACTTGTTGAGGCGGCGCAGGACGGTGTGCCTGCCTTTGCCGGCAAACTTTTCCCGCGAGTAGGCAATGCCTTGCGTGATCTGATCCACCACCGCCAGCTTCTCCCTCTCGCTTGGCTTCCTTTCGTCCTCGGGAGGCATTTCTCCCAAATTGAGCTGATCGAGGATTTCCTGCCACAATTCCTGCTGCTTGAAATCTTGGACGGATCCAGTCAGGAAATCGAAGCGCCGGTCGGCCTTTTGTTTCTTTTCACCATGGCAATCGTAGCAATATTTGTTGAGAAAATCGACGGGCATCGGCTTGGCCGAAACCTGCTGAAAATGGAACCCCAGCAAGGACGTTGCGAGGAATGCGTAACGCACCATCACTTACGAAAAGTCCAATCCGGAAAAAGTGCCGGTGCTCTTGCCGAAACCGTCCCGCTCGACACCGAACCATTGGAGGGCCGAAAGCCAAAGGTTACACAGAGGGACTCGTTTATGGTGCTCTTCGGGAGAAACCAGGTGCCCTTGGTGCTTTAGTCCTCCACCGGCCATCAGCACGGGCAGGTCCTTATTGCTGTGCTTCGAACCGTCACTCATCCCGCTGCCTACGATTACCAAGGTATCATCGAAGATCTTAGCCTCCTGCAAACCGTCGAACAATCGGTTGACTTGAGTGAATATGTAGTCCTCGGCCACTTGAAGCTCGGCCAACTTGCCCTCTCCCTTGCTGTGGTGGGAAAGACCGTGATAGCCATAAGAAACCCCGTCCAAATCGGTGGTGGTAAATCCAAGTGGAATTTCAAAAGTGGCCACCCTTGTCGAGTCAGTCTGCAGGGCAAGGGTGAGCAAATCGAAAAAGAGTGGCATCTCCTCAATATCCATGCGCTCCTCATCGGTGATTGGTTGGATCCCCGGTTTCGGTTTCGGCCGGTCCAACCATTCCTTGGACATCTGCAGGCGTCGCTCCACCTCGCGCACCGAGGTCAGGTACTGATCCAGTTTGTCGCGGTCGGTAGGGTTGAGGTCGCCATGAAGGGATTTGGCGGAACCAAGCAAGGCATCCAGTACGCTACTCCGATGGGTCATTCGTTCACGCTCGGATTTACGCACGGTCTGAGGGGACTGCGTAAACAGAGCGTTGAACAAACGGGCTGGACTGTTGACGGGAGGAATACGCACACCCGTACGCGTCCAGCACATATCCGTACCTTCCCCGATTCCTGCCGTAATGGATGGAAAGCGGGAAGCACTGCCAACGTGTTCGGCCGCAATCTGGTCCAAGGAAACATTTTTCTCAGGAAAACCATTGGACTCCTGCTTGCGGACACCGCAGAGAAACGCATTTACCCCCGCATGTCCTCCCCCGACGTCATGATCGAGGTGAGAAAACACCGTAAAACCCTTTCGGTGTTTTTCAATATTCTTCAGGGTCGGACTAGGTACGTAATCCACCCCCTCCTCTTTTGGAAAGAACGCACCTGGATAAAACCCAAGGTGGTTGCCAATGGCCAAAATTTTCCTGGATCGAACCGTCTGACTTGCCGCGACTGCCCGGCTTTCGAAAAAAGGCAAAGCCAAGGACAAACCCGCGCCTTTAAGGAACTGGCGACGACCGCATGCTTGTGAACTCGTCATTGTTTCAAGACTATTTCCTAATTCAAAAGTTTCAATCTCATTGACCTCTTTTCATCGACGGAAGTCCAGGCCATGCAAGCACCTACGCATTGGCGGCTACTTGAGGTGCATCAAGTAGTGCAGCAGGTCAAGGAGTTCGTCGCGGCGCAGGTCGTTGGTCAGGCCCGGTGGCATCATTGACACGCCACTTGGAATCAAGCCCATGTGCTCGAGCAACCTGAACCTGCACGGTCGCCGTGCAAATCAACAACACTGCCTCGGGCCAGCAGATGAAGCGGTTGAAGAAATTAGATCGATTAACAGTCAATGATTTCATGATAGGCTCTTTGGCTTCCTTGCTTGAGTTTGATGTGTATCCACTGTCCCGAACCCCTTTTAATCCAGAAATCCGGCGGCACCCCAAACCCAAAGCCGTTGTTTGCCCGGAACCCGTTGCTCGTCCACTTTGTCAACGATTACCAAAACCGCATCGGGATGAGCTTCAGCAAACAGGGCATTTAAATTTTGTTCGCCATCGGTCTTTAAAATAACTTCACGCGGGGTCCAATGAGTGCCTTCATCCTTACTGGTGAATCTCTGAACCGTTCCTTCCCTGGAGCGAAAACCTACCCATTCTTTTTTTGTCGGCTTCAATATAACGTCGATGGGCACCTTTTGCGTGCGCCAGGACTCACCCGTCCATACGTGCAGGTGGCGGATTGCTGCGCCGTCGTCCTCGCTGATTCGATTGAGTCCTACAGGACGCCCATCAACGGTGACCCAATGCTGCGGTATGGAGCTGTATTTGTTTTTTGAGTCAAGGATCATCGCTTTTCCGTTTGCCTCTTCAAAGGATAAAGGAGTGTTGAGTTTTTCATTCTTCATGCTCGTCCATTTTCCCGTAGTGTGATCCATTTTCACATAATATAGATTTCGTCGACTATGGGGCAGGTTGTCCTTTGATGCGTGCCAAAGGAACATGAGATGGATATGGTCACGATTTGGGTACTTAGTGAATGCTGCGTACCATCCATTTCCCGGAGGAGAGCGTCCATCGAGCACATGCACTTCCCTGGACCAGGTACTGCCATTGTCGTTACTGGTTACGTAGGACCAGTTTCCTCTATGAGTTTTTCTGCGGTAAAAACTGTAAATCGTGCCGTCGGACATCACGAAAAGCTGAGGATAGGTACTCTCGGTATAAGGAAGGCGGGACGTATAGTCCTGCCAATCATCATTACTCAACGGTTTTGAAGATCTGCTGTAGCGCATCTTTTTATTATGCCCCCCATAAAACACATGCAGAAAACCTTCTCGATCAATCAGTATGGAGGGATTGCCGTGGTAGTCCTTCGGTGAAATCAGGTTCGTCCCTACCCGCTCATGAGACGACCATTCATTCTTTTTATGACTATAAACGGAAACGTAAGGGTGGTTATCGGGACCCACCCAGGCCAGATAAGTTTTTCCACTGCGATAGTGAGCCCTTGACTGATGAAATTTATAGAGGTTTCCCCAGGCGTTATTAACCACGGGCCCCCACACATCGTCTTGCTTCCCTTTGCCATACCCTGATGAAGTAATAAAAGTAAATACCAACAAACAGGGTGTTAAAATATATTTTAAGGATAATTTCATAATCATTTTTTCCCTAAGTCTGGTTTCTCATCTTATTAGAATTTCAGCTCTAACCGTTGACCGGCGTATTGAATCTTCTTGGTTCCGCCATTAGGAATAAGTTCAACCTGGAGCGCGCGCGTGGCCGTCTGCTTTGACGCCGGCTCGATGCTCAGCGTTTTGGCTGCGTCGTCCCACTTGATCCGTGTCTGGACTGAATCGCCTTGGAGGTACTCAAGGGTGGTGCCGTCGTCGTCGTACAGCGTGTAGTTGCCGTTGGCGCCTCGGTAGATCTTGAGAGTCATGAGCTCGTCGACCTTTTGTCCGGTGTATTGGCGGATGGGGTCGACCGGCAGGATCGCGCCGGCGCGAAGGTAGATCGGCATCGTGGCCAGATCCACGGAGCGCTGCACGGTGCGACCGCCGGTCTCGAGCTTGCCAGTCCACCAGTCGTACCATTTACCTGAGGGAAGATAGACATCCCGGGTCGTCGCGCCCTTTTCATACACCGGGGCAATCAGCATGTCGCGGCCCCACAGATACTCATCACCGATGCCCCGAGCCTGCTTGTCCTTCGGGTAGTGCAGCCACAGCGACCGCATCATGGGCATGCCCATCGTCCGGGCTTCCCAAGCCAACGTGTAGTTGTAACTCAGTAGTTGGTAGCGCAGTTCGGCGTATTTTTTGGCGATCGGTTCGATCTTGGGGTTGTTAAGCTCCGATTCCAAGGGTGGTGTGTTGCTTTCTTTCGGCCCCATTTTGTTCAGACCCCATCCCCAAGGCAGTCGCATCTGCCAGGTTCGCCCGTGCCCGCGGAACGAGGATGTAAAGGCGGCGAACTGAAACCACCGAGCGTAGAGCTCACCCGTCAGATCCTGCGTGGGATAGAAGCCGCCGATGTCCGAACCCCAGAAGGGTGAAAGGCTCAGCGAGTGGTTGATGCCCACGGCAATTTGCGCTTCGAGGGTTTTGAACGAAGCGTGCGTATCGCCCGACCAGATCCAGCCGCCGTAGCGCGCCACGCCCAAATGGCCGTTGCGATGCAAAGACCAGGGTCGGACGTTCGGTGTTTTGGAGAGGGGCCCTTCGTAATAGAGTTGATGGCGCTTCATGCGCTCGTGGAAGCTTAACCAGTCGCCCTCGTCAGGCCACCACGCATCGACGCCGGCATCGACCAGCGCATTGTGCTCTTTCCAATAAGAATCGATGTGGTGCTTGTCCACGGTCTCGCCGGACTTGGGCGGAATGGATCCGTGCAATGTTTCCAGACGGTCCCGATCCCATGGGATCATGTGGACGACGACTTTGGCATGGAGCGCGTGCAGGTCGGAGAGCACGTCCTTGGGTTCGCGCTTGAACACACCGCGATTGAATTCGAAGGATGGCTGATTCGTATTCCAACCGCGTGGCGTGAAGCCGGTGCCGAGGTAGATGACGGCGTCGACTGGGATTTGTTTTTCACGAAAGGTGTCGATGATGCCAACCATCTGCGCGTCATCTTCCAAGGTCCGGTGCGATTGCATGTAACCCATCGCCCAACGCGGAGGCAGTACGGCCGGTCCAGAGATCGTCGAAACGTCTTTCATGAACTTGGTCGGCTCGTGCGCATCAAAGACAAACACGTCGTAGACGTCCGTTTCCCAAGCTGGTGGGGGCAATCCGATGCGACCCTGCCGCTGCTGCCTGCGGGAAACCACGGTGCCCGGTTCAATGGGGATTGCAGGTGTAAAGGTTCCGGTTTTTTGGGACGTCAGATCAATGTCGCCCCAGGGCGCCGCAACAAATAATCCCCAGCCGCCCGTCCCGGCGAGGAGCGCCACAGGATTTCTTGAGCCATAGGCCATGGTGTCATAGCGAGGTTGCAGAACGTGAGCCCGACCGCGTCGATCGAACTCAACTTTGTCGTCCTGCCACTTGCCACTCTGCTTCGGTCCACCTGCACCGAGACCCAGAACCGGATGGCCATCCAGAACGAAGGACATTTTCCCTTCGGCTGCAAAGGCGATCTTCTGCACGGGCTTGTTGTCCGACGTTGTGACTAACACGGTGAGTGGTTTGGCCGTCACCTCGACGGTTAGATGACCCACCTTTTCTTTGCGTGGCTTAAAGTTTGAATCGAGTTTCCGTAGAGTGATGACCGGTTCGGGATATTCCCGCTCAATCAATGCAGGCGTGTAAGGAAACTCCTGTTTCGAATCGATCGGCCGGATCGTGACGCGAACCGCCGCTTCACCAGCGGCGCGGATATCCAGCCGGGCCCCGGCAAGACTGAAGGGCGTCACCTTCCACTTCCTGTCGACACCACGAAACTGCGCCATCGATCCGGTGGCCGTATTGGCGGCGCTGTTTTTCAAGTCTCCGTCGAGTTTCCACCAACCGACGATGCCGTCTACGGGGCCCTTCCCATCACCCAGGGCCATCGTCTTGATTTCGCCAGAGGAAACAGTGCGGTTGTAGATCCGGACATCGTCGATGCCACCCTTAAAAAATTCACGGGTCCCTTTATCCGAGCCTATGTACGCGGGTGCTTCACCCTGTGTGTCAATTGATCCGGTGGCCTTGGTGCTGGCGCCGATTCCCCGACCGTCTGCGTAGAATTTTATGGTCTTGCCGTCAAACGTCACGACGACCAAGTGCCATTTCCCGTCGAGCAACTTGGCCGACTCAAGCGGAACGCCATGTTCGACGTACTTCCCGCCGATCCCCAAGCCGAAGCAGAGACTGTGCTTCTTCTCGTACTCGCCAATCGCCATGAGGGCTCGGGCGTTCCCATCCTCTTTCCTGTAAATCTGCTGCCACGCCCAACCGCCTTTGCCGACTCTTTCCGGTTTGATCCACGCGGAGATCGTGATCGCCTTGTCCGGTTTGAGTCCGGCGTAGTGGGGGATTTTGACGGTGTGCGAACTACCGTCGAGGATCAACGCCTTGCCTAGTTTTCCATCGACGTACTCCGCCGCAACAACCGTATCGACGACTGCAAAGAGAAGAAAGAGAAGCGACGACAAGACCGCCATGTTTGGTTTCAGGGTGTTCATGACATTAGCTTCGGTATAAATTGATTTTGCGTTGTGCATAGTGAGTTTCATCAGTCTCTTCATGGACAACTAAGAAGCGTCAGTTGGGCTGCTTCACACTGCCTCGGTTGAGACTATCCCGGAGAGACTTGTGCCAGTCCGGATGTTCCTTCTTGTAGGTTTGCCAGGCCTTGTACTCGGCCCGGGCGAGTTGTCCGTTCTTGTCTTTGTCCATGTAGTCAAAGAGCCATTTCCATGTCGGTCTCGCCGCATTCCATTCGGACCGGGATGCCATTCCATCCCCATTCTTATCGGCACTGGCGAAGAATTCCTTCACCACGTCGTCAGGCGAGAACGTTTTGGGTTTGCCGCGCTTCTTTTCATAGGCCATCGGCCCTATGGGATGCTCAAGTGGAATGCCTAGCTCCAGCAAGCGAGCCTGTAGTGATTTGACGTCAACCGCCTGCACCGATTTCTCTGATTTGCCTGCCACGACCGCAGCGATCCCAGCCGCCTCGCCCAGGTGCATCCAAGTGGGTTCGAGGCGTATGGTGCAAAAGGCGACGTGACTGGCAGAGGCACACACCGGCACTAACAAATTGGAACACTCGCCAGCCTTGGGTGTAATGGCGCGATAGGGAATGTCGAACCGCGTCCCCACTTTCCAGATCCTTCCCTCGTTGATGATGTGGCCCGAGTCAGAAACGTAGCGTGCAGCGTGGTGGCAATCGATGAAGTGCGAGCCGACGTGGATCACGTCTTCTTTGTCCACCTCTTTGATGACGTCCGCTTGGGTGAGAATAATCTCTCCCTGCATGCGACGGGCTGCACGGACATAGAGATAGTGGGGCCAATGGTCATTGTCGGCCCACTCGTCTTTGCAAAACCCGTAGGGCGCCATCTCGTCGCGAATGGGCTCGGGCACCCGGGGATTCGTTTTCAGGAACCAGAGCATGCCGTGTGTGTAGTCCCGGTATTTTTGGTGAATCGCTTCCCGCTCCTTGAAACTGGCCTCGGCCCATGAGGTTTGCGCGCCGGGGATGCTCATGGACACGATTGAAAACTGGCGATTGTTCAGCTCCCGCTTACTGCTTTCGCCCATTGGGTAAAGACCGATAATGGACTTGAGATCTTTGAGCAGGCCCGCCTCGAGAGCGCGTGCCAGCAATTCGTGCTGCATCGGGTCGTAGTTGCTCGGTTTGTCGATCGGGACCCTATTGGTCTCATCTGTGGTAATATTGAGGCGGACGTTGTAGCATATCGGCACCTTGCTCGCAGAACCGGCTACAGGCGGCTTACCTGGCATCACGCCAAAAAGCAGATTGCCCTCGTCATCGAAAGGCGAGATGGCGACCTTGTCGTCAAGGTAGCGAACGCCGGCAATCGATTCGCCATATTGCTCTGCAGACTCACGCCCGACGGAGTAGGACACTCCGGCTTTCGCCATCAAGTCGCCTTCATATGTGGCGTCGACGAAGACCTTCGCCCGGTAGATCTTACCGCCATGAACGCGAAGCTCAGTGATTCGGGCGCCGTCTTTCCCTACCTGATCCAGCAACTGCTCGTATCGCACCTCCACAGCGGCTTTCTTCAGCATTTCGAGGAAAACACGCTCGGCGATTCCAGACTGCCAAGTGCGGCTATTGCCCTCCGTCCACCTGCCCTTACTTCGTTTGACGGCCTCTTCAATAAACTGCTCACAAAGGCCTCCCAATGTCGGGCGATCCAAGTGGTTGCACTCATCACGGTTCAAGCCGCTTGTGGTCAACCCGCCCACGTGTCGGGTCTGCTCAAGGAGCACGACCGAAGCTCCTTCCCGGGCCGCGGAGATTGCGGATGTGATTCCGCCCGGCGTACCGCCGTATACACAGACGTCATATTCTTTAATCTTACCAATACAGCCTGCACTCAGTATAGGTAACAGGCATAATAGACTTAACTTATTCATCGTTTGTTCCCTTCATTTGCAAAAAGTAGATGTATCTCGCTAGCGGCTAGAAGGAAGATACCGGTACCAAATTTCGAGGTGTCTGCTTCCGCAACTTTTCCGGGACCACCACCAGCGGGTTGACTCCATCCGACCTGACCGTCTTTGTTTACAACCGAAGCAAGTGCCGCCCATGCCTTCCTTGCAACCGGAAGAAAGCGCTCTTTGTTCAAGATCCCATTATTGATTCCCCAGGCGATGCCGTAGCAGAAGAACCCGGTCCCACTGCTTTCCTTCATGGTAAATTGCTCAGGATCATCAAGGTTGCTTCGCCAGAACCCATCGGCTTGTTGCCGCTTTGCCAGTGACTCGGCCATTTGAACGTACAATGCCTTATAGCGGGCATAGCTTGCATGACGTTCGGGGAGGTGTTTCAGGATTCGGGTCAACCCGCCGAACGCCCACCCGTTGCCCCGTGACCACAACACTTTTTTCCCGTTCTTCGTCTTCCGGGGTTTGGAACGAGCGTCCCGATAGAACAGGCCCGCATCGGGGTCAAAGATTTCTTTGTGCACGTCCCAAAAGCAGGCATCCATCCAATCCACGTATTTTTCATCCTCCGTCATTTGATACAGCATCGCGAGCAGCGGAGGTGCGGTAAACAACCCATCGACAAAGCGATGTCCCGTGTTTTCCAAATACCATTTCCCCGGGGCGGACACGGGATTCTCAACCTTTGGGTCTTCCAGAAACGCAAGGGTGGGCTGCATGATCAGCTGATCCTTGTTCGCCCGATAACAACCATACCAAATCTGTCCGCAAACAAGCGGATAGGCGCCGCTTTCATAAGGCCCGCCCCCCTGCTCCTTGATCCGCCAGGAAACCTGCTTCCCCCATTTCATGCAATCATCCAGGTAGGCGCGATCCGACGTGCTTTCATACATGGCCATCAGCCCCGCATAATACGCGCCTCGAACCCAGTGCTGATTAGGGAATCTGAGCAGCTGACTATTCACATTCCCGCGGACGCGATCCGCCAATGCTTTGGTTTTTTGGGTCTCTTCTTCTGCCATGGCAGTTTGCTGGCAGAGTATTTGTATTGCGAACAGGGCTATTGCCTTTCCTGCAAGGATTCCTCTGATAGATATTCTCATTGTTTCTCATCCAGGGCGTCGGCAGCCCTGGCTCTGGAAAGCAGCGTCATTGGATAGTAAAGGCCGTACCTGCTGAAAGGGTTAGAGAGATTCCAATCGTTTAAAGAACGCTCAACGCTTTGGATTCTCGAACCAGACCACGTTTTGGCTGCGCTGACCAGCTACGAGGATATCTTTGTCCCCATCCCCATCCAAATCGGTGATCATCGTGTCGTAAGCCATTTGGTCACGACTGAGAACGTGGCGGGTGAAGTTGCCCTTGCCATCGTTCTCGTACCAGACGGCAAGCTTGGATTCGTACCCAACCGTACTCATGTCGACGTCTCCATCTCCATCAATATCACCGAAATCGGTCGAGTGAGTGGAATTGATCGAATCGTCAATCATATGCTGCTTCCAAGTGGGGGCCTCGAACCAAAGGACCCCCACCCCATGGCCTCGGGTGGCCAGGATATCGACCTTGCCATCCCCGTTCACGTCGGCGGGCGCAGCGTGGGTGGCTCCGAGGTGCTCGCCGGCGCCCGGAAGCATTTCCCGGCGCCAGGGCTTGGTTATATCCTTCCCTGAATAGTAGACCGCAAAGTAATTGCCGTTTTCAAAAGGTTTGCCCTTGGCTCCCATGGCGAAGTCGATGCGGCCATCCCCGTTGAGGTCGCCGAAGTCAAAGTAGTGGCTGCCTCCCTGGGCCGTACCCTTGGCTAGTGGAATGATGGTCCACTCGATCGGTTTCTTTTTCGAAAACTTGGGCTTAAGCCAGCAAACGGACCGTGAATACGGTCCTTTGTCGTCGGTAAAATCATTGGCAATGAGATCGTTCTTGCCATCCTGATCGATATCGAAGGAACGGATGCAGTGAACCCCAAAGATCTCATCGGTAATCTCATGCATCTTCCACTCGCTCGAGGTGGGGTTCTTGTCCGGGCACTCGAGCCAAAAAAGCCCGCGTACGAAAGAACCCACGAAGTCGAGATCTCCATCTTGATCCACGTCGTGCAGGACGCTGTGGATGCATCGGCCCTTCAGTTTCGCATATTTGGGACCGGCGTGGGCAAGGATTTGCTTCTTTTCATAATCGGGGCCGAGGTAAAGGAAGACCTTGCTATCCGCTGAGAAGAGAATTTCCTGATCGCCATCCTTGTCGTAATCGTGAGCGGTCGCGGAGTTTACGTGGGAACCGGAAAAAATTTCGTGGCGCGGCCAATTCGCATCCTTTGCAACCAGCGTGAAAAAGAGAAGTACCTGTGCTGAAACAACAAATAAAAGTTTAACAGTCATGGCTAATCTCGTTTGTTTTTAATGAACAAGCTCGATCCGGCTCCAGTAGGCGGCTTCATGGGACCAACCGGTGGCTTGGTTAAGGAGCTCGACGTCGACCGTCTTGCCGGCGTGCTTGCTTAGGTCGATCTGGAACTTGCGCCATTTCGTTTCCGTTACGTCCTCGCTGAGGGCTTCCTTACCGTTGACCACGACCACCAGCTTCCAGTTTCCCTTCGGGTGATTGGTGACCTCAAGCTCGAGAGTGGATTTCTTTCCCGCCGGCACCTTGATCTTCCGGGACAGAACGCAGGGAACGGTTTTGCTGAGCGGATGGGTGAGAAGTACTTTGTTGCGTCCATCCCATTGCGCTCGCAACCCGGGCTTCATGGCCGGACCGCCCCAGTCGCGGACCTTCCAACCGGGAGCGAAGGATGCGACTTCGGCAGGTAAATTCGATCCTGACCTAGGGACGTTGCTGGGCTTGGTGTTAGTAACCCTTGCTCCCTTCGCCGGTTTCGAGGTTGCGGTTTTCGGATATGGCATTTTGGCATCCACTTCACGACGCCAGTCATGCAGCATCTTAAGAAGCTTCGCTGTGACGTCCGGTTTGGATCCCGAAAGATCGTTATGCTCGCCAAGGTCCTTTTGCAAATCGAAGAGCTGCACGCTCCCGTTTTCGTAGTATTCAAGCAACTTGTACTTCCCCAACCGGATCGCCCCGCCGGGGCTTTGGTAACCGTGGTTGCTGTAATGGGGAAAGTGCCAGTAGATGGCGCCCCGGTCATGAGCCTTGCCCCGGAGCGCGGGCAGGAAACTGACTCCATCGACGTGTTGCTTGGGCAAGGCGGGTAAACCCGTCATCTCGAGCAACGTCGGGTAGTAGTCGGTTCCCGTGACCAAGGCATGGGATTTGGAATTCGGCTTGGTCCGCCCCGGCCAATGAACGATCAAAGGCACTCGTATCCCCCCCTCGTAATTCCAGCCTTTCGCACCGCGCAGAGGGAGGTTGGAGGAAGCAAAGCGGCTGTCCAGGGACTTCCTCGGATGATTGACCCCGCGGTATTGGTTCGATGCCGACATGCCTCCGTTGTCCGCCGTGAAGATGACGATGGTGTTCTCGGTCAACCCCAACTCGGCAAGCTTGGCCCGGATCCGCCCAAGGCTTTCGTCGGTGGCCTCGAGCATACCGGCAAACTCCACGTTGTCCTGCTTTTGCTTCACCCACCAGACGCGAGCGTCCTGATGCGCCTGTAGCTGGTCATTCTCCGCCAGCGCCTTCAGTTCTTCCTCCGTCAACGCCGGACCGTCCGGATTGGATTCAAGAATGAAGTCCGGCCCATCCCGTTTTGGCATCGCCGCAAGCTTTTTGCGATATTTCTCCACCAAATCCGGGCGCCCCTGAATCGGGTCGTGCACTGCAAAATGCTCGAGGTGTACGAAGAAAGGCCGGTCCTTGTTGCGCTCAATGAAATCCAACGCCGCATCGGTCAGCTTGTCGGTGTAGTAGTCGCCTTTTTTGGCCGGAAGCTTCGCATTGTATGCTCCTCCAAAAGGATAGTGATAGGACCGCACCCAGCCCGTGATCTCCTCATCGAAGCCATAGGCCTTGGGGTCTACCCTCAGGTGCGCCTTGCCGTAGTTCGCGGTGGCGTAGCCATGGCTCTTGAGGGTTTCGGCCAGGGTCACCTCCTCGTCCGGCAAGGCGGTCAGCTTTTCCCCGTGGTGCAGTGGCTCGTAGTCACGCTCCGGACGCCCCCCCAGCCATTCCGTAAGGTTCGTACGGGCCGGGTACTTGCCCGTCAGGATGCTGGCCCGGCTCGGCGAGCAGACGTGGCAGGTCGAGTATGCGTTGTCGAATAGCATACCTTCTTTTGCCAACTGGTCGATCGCAGGAGTTTCATGAAACTGGCTGCCGTAGCAAGCCACGTCCGCCCAACCCAGATCATCGACCAGAAAGAATACGACGTTGGGCTTGCGGTCCTTCTCCGCACAAAGGGAAAAACTTCCAACCAGTAAACCGGTCAAAAGGGATAAGACCCAAAAAAATGATTTTTTCATATTTTATTAGTTTGAGTTAGTTTTCATTTTTTTTACTGATTACCAACCCACAAATTCGGACTTTGCCTGAAAAAAACCCGGGGATGGCTTTGCCCGTTTCGATTTACCTTACGCGGGATTTTTCATGACTGTCACTTTCGCTCGTTATGTAAAATGATTCAAACGCCTTCTTACCCGTTGCCTGCGTACTTCTTGTAGATTAGACGTAAAAGAGATGAGAAAAGGTAATTCAAAAATTGATTTCGATCCGAGATTCACTCTCCACACTACTTTTCATTTTGTTTTATTTTCGATACTGGCGTGCGCTTGGGCCATCCCCTTTCAGCTTGTTTTTGCGGCCGACTCGGCCACTCACCCCTCCATAACCGGACAAGTACGACTGGCTTCCTGGTGGATGGCCCGCCATGCCGAGAAGATCGCTGAGATCGAAGCTGCAAACGACACCAAAAGGGACGAGAAGATCGAGCTCCTGATGGTTGGCGACTCCATCACCAACAATTTTGATAAAGGAGGCCCGGGAGAGCTGGTTTGGGAAAAGCACTTTGCCCCCTTGCATGCCTTGAACCTTGGCTTTGGCGGCGACCGGACGAACCACGTCTTGTGGAGACTTGAACACCTGCCCACTCTAAAGACTGCTCCAAAAGCGGCCTCTTTGATGATCGGAACAAACAATATCTGCTGGGGGAGCGACAAACCCAAACAGGCGGCGGATGGCGTGCAGGCTATCGCGAGGAAACTCAACTCCATGTACCCTAAAATGCAAATCCTCGTACTGGGCGTTTTCCCCCGCCGGCGCAACCTCGATCATCCACACCGCAAGCAAATCATCGAGCTTAATTCCTATCTTCCCGAACTGCTGAAGAAAGTGCCCAACGTAACCTTCATGGACATCGGAGAAAAATTTCTCGATGAGAAAGGATTCCTACCTCAGGAAATGATGCCTGACACCACTCACCCGAGCAAAAAAGGACACGAGATATGGGCCGCCGCCATTACCCCTAAGCTCAAGGAACTGATGGCCAAATAGCTTGATGTTCAGGATGGCAAACCCTTTCCATTTTATAAGACTCCTTATTGGATTCGCAGGTTTATTCCTTACTGGAGCAGTTCAGGCTTCAGGAGAGAAGGCTTCACCCCTCTCGGAATCTAATTTGCCGCAAGCGAGGTTGGTCCAATTCCGAACCGAAGTTGAACCGGTTTTGAAGCGGGTATGCGTAAACTGCCATGGACCGCAAAAGCAAAAGGGCAGATTCCGCGTCGATACGCTGAACCCCGATTTGCTCAAGGGCAAGGACGTCAGTTGGTGGTTGGAGGTGTTCGACGTGATAGGCAACGGCGAGATGCCGCCGGAGGACGCCAAGGCACAGTTAACGAACGATGAAAAAGCGCTTGTGGTCGATTGGCTTTCAAGTGAAATTCAGACCGCCTCGCAGGTAAGGCGAAGTGAGAAAGGGCATACTCCGTTCCGTAGGATGACACGCTACGAATACAAGTACGCAATGCAGGACCTGCTTGGTTTGCCCCACGACTTTTCCCGCGACCTCCCACCGGAGACTGCATCCGAGGACGGCTTCAAGAACAGCTCGGAAATGCTACAGATGACCGCTGTGCAGTTAGGCGAATACCGTGCCCAGGCCCGCCGGGCGTTGGAATTAGCAACCGTGCGGGGAGACCAACCTAACCCAATATATTACGGTATAACGATGAAGGCGGCATCGGCCAGAGTAGATTCTAACTATGCGGCTTATGTGGAAAAGAAAAAGAAGCAGATTAAAAATGGGGTTGTCGCGCTGGATGATGCCGCTAAAAAGCAAGAAGCCAAATTCGGGCTAAAGCCAGGCAACACGCAATTCAGGAACACGATTACCGGCAACGGGGTCAGATCGCAATGGAGTTACCACGGAGCCAAGTATGCATGGAAGCCGACGAGCAAGCGGCCTGAGATACCGTCGGTCTCATCGGATGTCGTGGTGATTCCGGCCAATCAGAAATTCATCATCGACTTAGGGGACGGACTGCCCGACACCGGCAACATGAGAGTGCGTATCCGGGCCACCCGCCTCGAGAAGGAAGGTAATCACTTGCCGACCGTACGTTTGTATTTCGGACACCAACCGAGTAACGACTCACGCATATCGGAAAACGTCGGAGGTCCTGACTTGCGTATCGATGCCCCGCCAGGCAAAGCCCGTTTTTACGAATGGGACGTAGCTCTCGACGATGCTCCGCGCAATTCCTTTCGCAAAACCCACAAATTAGGCCAAATGCCCAACCCCGCAGAATTTCTCTCCCTGCGAAACACCTCCGGGGCACAGGTGTCGATGGTCATCGACTATGTTGAAATCATTGCCCCCGACTTTGACCAGTGGCCACCGGAATCACACAAGCGGATTTTCGCTGATCATCGAAAGGATGAGAATGAAAAGGCATATGCCCGCAAAGTGATCTCCCGCTTCATGGCCCGGGCCTGGCGCCGTCCGGTTAGCGAAGCGGAGGTGGATCAAAAGCTGAAACTCTTCCACGACCTTCGTCCGCAATGCGAAGATTCGCAGGAGGCTATTTTGGAGGTTCTTGCCTCCGTGATTTCCTCGCCGAAGTTTTTATACCTCGTTCGGTCTGACGGGAAGGAGAACCGAAACCAGCAGGCATCAGACTTTGAATTAGCCAGCCGGTTGTCTTTCTTTCTTTGGAGTAGTCAGCCAGATGAAGAACTGATGGGCTTGGCGGAAGAAGGAAAGCTTTCCGATGCCAAAATTCTGGAGCGACAAACCAGACGACTTCTGAACGATCCCAAGTCTCAACGATTCGCCCGGCATTTCACCCGCCAGTGGCTAGGCATGGATCAACTGGATTTTTTAAAGTTCGATGCCAAGGCCTATGGAAAAGTCGATCCGCTGCTGGTGGAAGCCATGAAGAAGGAACCAGTGGCTCTCTTTGCCGAAATACTCAAGAACAACGAAGCGGTAATGGATTTCATCCACTCGGACTACGTCCTGGCGAACCACCGGCTGGCCCAACATTACGGCTTGCCTGAAGTTTCAGGCATTCAAATGCGGAGGGTTGGCCTCTCCCCCGAAAGCAAACGCGGTGGTCTGCTCGGGCAAGCGGGGCTCTTGGCGATGAACTCAAACGGCAAGGATTCGAACCCACTCAAGCGGGGAGTTTGGCTTTTGGAGAACCTCCTCAACGACCCTCCTCCTCCTCCTCCTCCAGCAGTGCCTGAGATTGACTTGGCCGACCCCGAAATCCTCAAGCTCTCGCTCAAGGAGCGCATGGAGGATCACCGCAGTGACCCGGCTTGTTTTTCATGCCACGCAAAGATCGACCCGTGGGGTATTGCATTCGAGAACTTCGACGCTCTCGGCCGATGGCGTGACAAGATCGACGGCCAACCGGTCGATGCCAGCAGCCTCCTCTACAACAAGGACGAACTTCATGGCCTGAAAGGAGTGAAGGAATACCTCCTGGCAAACCGGCAGGATCAATTTGCCCGGGCCATGGCTCACAAACTGTCCGCCTATGCTCTGGGCCGACCCTTGACCTTTGGCGACCGAGCTGAGGTCGACCGTATTGCCGCAGACCTGCGCAAGAAGGGGGACGGGTTGGCTGATCTTGTAATTCTAGTTGTGAAAAGTGATTTATTTCGGTTGAATTGAAAGTGAAAAGTCAACGAGCATGAACATCTCCACATTGGATCGACGGAAATTCCTACGAGGTTCGGGTATTGCCTTGGCCCTTCCTTGGCTTGAGTCCTTTTCTTCCGCGGCTCAAGCCGCCAAGCAAAGTGCCGATCGGAAGCGTCTTGCCTGCTTTTACCTCCCTGACGGCGTTCCCATGCCCCTTGAGGAAGATCCCTCCTTCAAGGACTGGAGCTGGTTTCCCCATGGCAAGGGCAAGGATTTTACTTTCACCAAGTGTATGGAGACGCTAGGGCCCTTGAGGAAAGATCTGACGGTGTTTTCCGGCTTGTCGCACCCCGCGGTGCGAAAAGTTCATGGCCACCGCAATGCCGACCAGTTTCTCACCGGCGCCGACACCGGGGCCATGGATGATCCCTATCAAAACAGTATTTCGCTCGATCAGGTCTTTGCCGCTCACGCGGGTAAGCACACCCGGCATGATTCTTTGGTCATGTCGACCGACGGAGGTACCGGTTCCCCACGCGGAGCCCACACGATGTCCTACAACGCCCAAGGCAGGCCCATTCCCGCCGAGCACAAACCCAAGCGCATCTTCGACATGCTCTTCGTCAAGAGCGGCCCGGACGCCGAGCGTCGCCTTGCCTTGAGCAAAAGCGCCCTCGACGAACTCTTGGAGGATGCAAAGTCGTTGAACCGCTCACTCTCAAAGCATGATCAGGAAACCCTTGCCGACTACCTTCAGTCGGTGCGTGATACGGAACGCAAGGTGGAGAAAGCAAAGAGGTGGTTGAATATTCCCATGCCGAGCGTAGAATCGGATATGCTCAAACTGGACGTCACCCCCGAGGACCCGCGCAATTTTCTGCGTACCATGTACGAGCTTATTTATCTGGCCTTCAAAACCGACACTACCCGCACCGCAACCTACCAACTGGGAAGGGAAAACGGCGTGGGAGTAAGCGACTACCTTTCCCGGGCCGTCGGATACAGGGCCGCCCACACTCTTTCTCACGACACCAAGCAACCCGACGGGTACAAGAATTTCGGCATCTACTGCCGCTTCATCAACGAAGAACTGGGCCGCTTTGCCGAACGGCTCAAGGACACGCCCGAACCCGGGGGTACTGGGAACATGCTCGACAACACGGCTATTCTGTTTGGCTCTGCGTCCAGCGCCTTTCACCTGTCACGCAACTACCCGATGATGCTCATAGGTGCTAAAAACATGGGTTTCAAGCACGGGCAATACCTGAAGTACGGCCAGGGTAATGAAAACCACCAGTCGACCGCTGGAATAAGTTCCGACTCCGGTTGGCGAGGTGAGATGGACTATACCGAACTTCCACTCTCCAACCTTTACCTGACCATGCTGCACAAGCTAGGCGTGGAAGCTGAAAGCTTTGGTGGAAGCACCGAAACCTTGAGCGAGGTCTAGGAAAGGATAGAACGATCCAATCAACGGGCGTCACCCTTGCGGGTTACGTAGACGTAGTAGGCGCTGAGCATGAGTTCGTCCCTCCCCTTGAACCAAGTGTGCAGGGCCGTGGGACCTTTCTTCAGGTTCATCGTGAAGGTGACACCCTTGTCCTTCGGAGTGACCCGCTTGGTCAGTCCCTCGAACTGGTAGGATTTTTTTTGCGAGATGCTGAGGTGATTATGCCCGCTCACAAAGAGCATGGCCTGATTGATGGGCAAGGCCACGCCACTGCCGTCGGGCAAGGTCCCGCTGACCGTTCCATCGGCTTCCTTGGGCCAGCGCCTAAGCTCGATCTCGTACTCCCCTGCCCTCGCCACGTCGATCAACCAATATCCGTTCTTCAATACGCC
>Ga0160422_10000308_pt1 | contig 29324 bp, 21 predicted proteins | sample Fk160mmetaG_FD_108192 | JGI IMG/M metagenome (GOLD analysis project Ga0160422, IMG submission 108192) | Marine microbial communities from the Central Pacific Ocean - Fk160115 60m metaG | ecosystem: Environmental > Aquatic > Marine > Oceanic > Photic zone | place: The Central Pacific Ocean...
CCCTTTATGATATCATCAATAATATTGTTAATTTTTTGCTCTTTTGTAAGGTTGCTATTGTTTTCGTTTAAGTATACACTAATTTCTGCGTCGACGTTTGATGTTTGCATTCTAAGATATGCACCCGGAGTTGAAGGCTCAGAAACCATATCAAAACAAATAAGCTGAAAATCGTCTTCAACAATTGTCTGTCCATTAGATTCTTTTACGGTCCCTAATCCTCTAGAGGAGATTCCAAGCTTAACATTAGCTTTAATAAGATCCTTTAAAATTCTTCCAGAAGGCGTATTCAATACCTCAAACTTGGCCATAACATTATCACCGTCCCACCACATTTTCACAGCAAGATGCGAAGTATTCTTAAGATTGACAACGCTATCATCCGGATGGTCGAGTTCGCCTAAAGCTCTACGTTCGCGAATAGATTTCTGATAGTTTTCAACTTCTCTTTGCAAAGTTTCTTTGCGATAGATTCTGCCATTGCCATTTTTTACACCAGCTTTTTGGCAGACACCAACCAGATAAACTGCACCATTATCCATAGCATTTCGTTTTTCTGATTCTGTCATGACCTCTAGAGCGCACACTCCATCAGGACAAAGTTCAAAATATTCTTGTAGTAGTTGTTTTGCCATATATAATTTTGAAAGAAAAGCGAGGCTCACCCTCGCGCGAATATGCTCCCTTTACAACAGCGACGTACTTCGGGAGTATTTCTTTTTCTCATTTTCCTACCTCTTGTTAATTCTTATGTTTAAACCATCGTCTTCAATTATTGAGCTTATAAAGTAACTAGTACCAGCTGATAAGCATCCTAAAATAAACGCGTTTGTAATATTATAATCAAAACTAAATAGTTCTGTTAAGCCATTAATGCTCCACAAAAATATGCCAGTCCAAAAGCCCATACACAGCGGACACTTGAACAATTCTCCTAACTTACCTTTTGTCGGACGAAGAGTATTAAAGATAGAACCATAAAGTAAAATGAATGTCAACCCAAAAGAAGACAGGATAAAATATATTAATTCCACTCTACACCTAAAATCTGTACGCTGAGGCTAAACCATATGGCTTGACGCCGGGACGGATCGAGCCTTTCTGTTTACCATGTCGTCGAGGATCAAATTCTGTTGACTCGCTCTCTAGTGGCTGCGACAGGCGACGCTCAAATTCTATTTCCATTGCGCGCTCGTATTCCATAGAAGGTCTTTCTTCTTCAATAAACTTACCAATCGCAAAAAGCGTTAACTGTGTTGTGTTATAGTCTTTTGATTCGACAATGTTTCCTTCAATTGAAGAGAATATGTTTCCGCCTTGCACAGAGTCATAAATTATTACTCCCTTTCTCACTAAGTAATCAAACATTCTACTTTGTGCGTTATAAACATTTTCGCCATATTCTTCTTTTGGAAAAGCAACAACCTTGTTTTTGCTTGGCATTAAAACGATATCGATATCATTATGGTCAAAAATCATCACATTGCCATCAGGAGTTTTTCTTGCCTTAAGTTCCATTGTAGCTTGTACAGGTTTCTTTTCTTCTACCTCTCTAGCTAAATCTTGCCTGGCCTTTTCTTGCTGATTAAATGTAATTTTTATTGCCATTATATTTCACCCATCAAGTTTTGTATTTTAAGCACCTTTTGTACTAAGTTTGAATCAATTCTAGAGCCTTTAAAATCATCGATAACATTTAAAACCTCATCAAGTTTTTTGCTCAATTCAGATTCAGGATCATTTTGCACTTTCTGAGCGATGTTTTCTCTTAGGCGCCCCACTTCTTCATTTAAGAAAATCTTAAACTGCAACCCATTATCAGAAAAAGAAGTTATATATTTGCTTAAAAGTTCTTTTTGCTCGCTTAACAATGCTTTAGAGTACGTAGAATTGTATTTTTGCAAGAAAGTTTTAAATGCTAAATTATCAATCTTAGGAAATTTAACTTCATCTTCTGTCTTGCTTTCAGATAACAACTCAGCCATTTGATTTTCTAAAACTAATCTAGATTTCGCTGAAAGCTCAGAGTCATGAAAAAATTGATATACAGTAGCAGCATCTTTATAGGAAGGTACAAAATTGACAAACACATCTTTTGTAATTGTTTTGTTAATTTCGTTTATTAATTTTGTTTGCTGGTTGAATATCTCTTTTAGATCTAATTTTATATAATCTTTTTTAACTTCTTGTAACAAACGTATAGCTGTGTTTTCATTTAAATTTTTTGATTCTAGCAGTGCTTTATAAAGGTCCAGTTCTTTTGAGAGAATAGTGCCTTTCTTGAAGTATTCCTGTAAAACTGCAAATATTTTATTTTTTCTTTGACTATCTTGCTTAACAGCAGATTTGGTCATTTCTCTTATCAATGCTTCGAAAAGAAAAAAAGTATTTCGTTTTTTGTTGTGCCTGAACTTCATAATGCTATTTTTCCTGCTTTTCCATTTGCTCAATTAACTTTCTTACTTCATGATTAATTGCAAATATGTTTTCTTCTTCTTGCTTATAAGTAGAGTCTAAACTTTCATAAATTCCAAAACGCGTCTGATCTTGTTCGCCTAGAGCCGGAAATAGCTTTCCTCTTGTTGATCTCTTGGTTGCTCCCTGCTTATCAGAAGATATAGAAGCCTCTGCTCTCATGTTTAAACGTCTTCGGCCAGATCTATGATGAGAGCCTCCTGCGCGCTGCTTATAAGCATTTCCTTTTTTAGAGACTGTCATCCCGCCGCCGTCGTCGCGTTTAGCGGGAGGTAGAGGTGATGGTGCGGCGCCTGGGGGTGTTGCTAGGAGATCTCCTTCTTCTGGCTCGGGAGGCGCGTCTTCTGGTGGCGTCTCTTCTGGCGGAGTTTCAGCTTCTCCAGCAGGAGGTTCATCTAGTCCAGCGCCCAGGTCCAAGCCTCCGCCTAGTCCAGCGCCTGCATCTCCACCAAGCTCGACGTCTCCAGCAGCTCCTTCGATTGATCTTTCAAGAGCAGACTCAAATTTTCTATCGTGGAACATCTCTCTCTGAATTCTAACCATCTCATCTTCTGGTAGATTAAACAAGTTTTCTGAAATCCAACGCTTGCTGAAAAATCCTTCCGTTGCAGAACCAGCAATGTCGAACTTTGTCTTCCAGTGTTCAAGCTCCTGAAGCTCTGCGAGTCGCGAGGGATTATTCAAATGTAACTTAAAGGAAAGCAGATCTGCTCCTCTATAGCCCAAGGTAAACAAATGAACAATTCCAATCTTTTCTAACTCTGAAATGACGGCGCGCTGTAATCTCTGAATTGTCCTAGCGAAGCGAATGTCTTTTTGAGATAACGTCGTTTTGTCTTCTTGTGCATCTTTGTCTTGCGCCAAATAAGAAGCTGGCACTTTAAGCGCTGAAAATAACTTATCTCTCAAATATTTGACATCATCAATATCGCCGGTATACGTACCACCTGGCAAAGTTTCAACTCTAGATGACTGTCCTCCTCGAACCGGAATGTAGTAATCTTCTTCTACACTCATAGGATTATAGCGCAAATCAACTCGTCCAGTATCTGGATCGACAATTTGATTTCTCTTCATTTGCGTCAAAACTTTTTGCATATAGCTCTCAACATCATCTGGATTGATTGAACCCACATCGATGTAAAAAACTCTACGCTCTGGCGATCTTACGATTCGATAAGCCATCATCGCATCTTCAATAAGCGTCAATTGTCTCCAGATTCTTCTGGCTGGCTCTAGAATCGATGTACCATATGGAGCGTACTTATCATTTCCTAAGACTCTAAAGTGTGCAACCTGCCAATTCTCAAAAGTCATCCCAGCATCATTCCATTGAAATTGAATGTAATTTGGGTTTTTCTTGTCTTCACCCTCAAGTCTTTCAATTTGCATTGGAGGAATACCTGTCACATATTTGACGCCATGAGTATCATCGATATCTAAGTAAAGAAAGAAATCTCCATATTTACACATTGTGCGACACCAACCAAAAAGATTGAACTTGATGTTTAATACATTATGATAGAGCGTGTCTAAGACATGCTTAATTTCCTCATTAGGGCATTTAATTGAAAGCAAAGGAGTCAAATAGGTTGCAGTTGTCATTTCATCAGCGTAAATATCTAATGCCGAGGCAATCTCTGGTGTGTATTCCATTTGGTCAAAATCAATATATCGATCTGCACGATTTTGATTTGCCATATATGCAGCCTGCATTGCTTCGTATGGCGTGCGCGTATCTTTTTTAAAGGATTGCCCACTTGCTGATTTGAAGCGAGATGATACACGATCGATTTGGTGTCTTCTTAATTTGCGCGGGGTCTGTCTTCTAAAGTCAACCAGAGGCCCCGAGAGTAGTCTAGTTAACTTCTTAAACAGTTCGCTTTCTTTATTTTTAGGATTGTGTTCTCTATCCGCCATATCTTATCCCTTTAATAGCCATATAAAATCTTTACTCAATTTTTTATTTTCATTCTTTTTTATTTTTTCGTAACCAGACATTCCAGGAATAGTAGTATTTAAAGTAGTTGAACTTTTTGTCATTGAATTTAAAAATGCCTTCTTGTATTCTACTTCTCGCTGGTTGGCATTAAAAACCGTATCCCTAATCCAACAACCAATAGCGCATGATGTTATCAAATCATCATTGTACTTTCTCATTGCTTGCGGACGGCCAGAATGCCAAACAAAAGTTTTCATCTCATTATACAGTCTTTTTGAATATATTTTAATTAGTTTATTTCTTACTAATTCCTCCATTTTTGCTATGACCAAAGGACGAGTCTTTGAAGTCATGCTAAACCCAGGAACTGCATTGGATGCATATTCGCCCGTAACAGGATCTACATATTCGTGGGATGTCTTGTATGAATAATATAAATTAGGATAACCCGATTCATGTAATTTATCCAACACCGTCCAGCCAACTGAATTGTTTTCTACCGCTAACATACAATTGCCATATTCTGAGCCAACTTGAGTTAATAAATTTGCAAACACATCTAGTGTAGGCTTTCCTTGATATTCAGCAGCAATCTCCATTGTCTCTACATTGAAAACATGAAAAGCTGAAAAGTCTTTGCCATCGCCGCGAGCGACGTCTGCAACTAGTAAATAATTGTGTTCTGGGCTGTGCTCTTGCCAAATCCAAAAGTTTCTATCGAAACCAGTCTTGTGTTTTGGCTCGCACAACATTTCGTCTATTCTTCTCATATCATCTGGATGGAAAACTGTCTCGCCAGACATGTTGAAATTACACTCAAGTTCTTGAGCTATTTGGCGACGAGACATATTCTTTGTCTCATTCTCAAACCATGCTTGATCGCGATCGGGGTGAACATCCCATGGCAAAATAGTTCCAAAGAAATCATTCTTGTTTTCTTCTGTATCGATATATGTTTGATGAAACCAATTACCAACGCCATTTGGTGTTGATAACGCAATACAGCGGCCTCCAGTTGATAGTGTAGGATATAGGCCCGTCCAAAGCTCATCCAAGCCTTCGACGTGTGCAGCCTCGTCAATAACCAATAGTGACAAGGCTTCAGAACGACCAGCATCTGCACTAGTTGACGATGCTTTAATCTGCGATCCATTAGACAATTCAAATGACGTTCTGTTATCTACACTGATATTTGCTATTCTCACCCACTCTGGGAGATTCTTAATAATTGCCTTGACCTTTTTGACCAAATTTGATGCTGTGCTAAATTTAGTAGCAATTACAAGGATGTTTTTATCGCGATGAAACATCATCATCCAAACAACGTAAGCTGCTGTAATTGTTGATATTCCTAGCTGCCTGGCTTTTAAAATAACATTAAAGCGATGATCATTGAAGTTTTGGATTAAATCTTCTTGATAGTCGTACATGTTAAAAGGTATCAAACCCAACAGTGGGTGAGATATCTTTGCGTAATTATTGATAAAATAAACAGGATCTTTACCAGACTTTACAATTTCTTTTATAATCTGGTCTTTGGAAAGCTGATAGCTCATTGACTAGCCCCTCTGGTTTTTGTTTGAGGGACGCTGACCCCATCCTCCTAAATTCAAAAACTCTTTGAACTTGCCTTCTAATCTTTCTTCAGATGGTTTAAGTCTATCTTCTACGTCTTTCATTCCGCCAATCTTGTATACTTTGGCGACAGTAACAAATACTCTGACTCTGGACGTTGATTGAACCATGACGTCGACATCTTCGCCGGCTGTCAAAGCCAACCCATTACCAGTTACTTTCTTGTATTCTTTCTTTAGCCATTTAACAATATCTGCACATGTTCTATTGCACTCGTTTTCAAAATTTGTGCTGTAGACATCCTTTAGTTTGATGTCAGACTGGTATGATACAATAAGGTTGTTTCCATCAATTCTGCATTTGAAACCATCAACTGTTCTAGAATCTAACACTGGATGGCCTTCCTCTCTCTTGAGACCAATTTTAATTGGCTCGCCTTTGTCGTCTAATGCGCCATCATATGCATTAGCAGCTGCCTGGGCGATTCCTCTAACAATATCTAAAGTTACTTGTGACATTTATTTTCTCCTGGTCTCCAGCCGTTAAGCCATCTTTTTTCTCTGCCTTCGATATATTGTATGAAACATTTCTCACAACAATCATATTTTAACATGTAAATATCATCCTGAATTGAAAAAGAATATTTCTCGCAAACTGGACAATTTCTATTTGAATCTCTATTAATTAGTTTTTTAGATACTAAAAAACCATCAATTTCAACCTTTTGTGTTTCTTCTTCATTTGAGCGTTTGGCTAAGTCAATTTTCTTTAACTGTTCTAGATACTCTTTTTCTTTCTCTTCGTCCCAGTTTGATTTAGGATTTAAAATTGCTTCTTCACCATATTTTTGTTTAATGGCTTTTTCCAACTTAGCGATATATTCTAAGTCTTTCTTCATTTCTGAACCTCTACTGCCGCGTAGAAGACTCCTAAAGACAATAAAACGCCAGAGATTATCCCTAAAGAAACCCATAAAGCAGTATAATCATTTGAGTTTTCTGAAGCTATTTCTTGCAAGCGTTCAATTTCCTGGCTCTTAAGCATTAATATAGAATCAGTGCTTTCTTTTAAAGAATCATATTTTGCCTGTAATGTCGACAACTCTAAGCTATGTTCTGCGTTAAGCTTCTTGGTTTCATAATCTAGTTTAAGCTGACTTTCCATTAAGGAATATTTTTTGTCTGTATTAATTTTTGCTGCGGCGACTGGATCAAGCAAAATACCAGCATACGGTGCTTTTTGATTAATTGAAAGCGCTGTAATTTTTCCCTCCAAAGCGTCGGCTTCTTGTGCCTTTGCTTTAACTGGAGCGATTATAATACTAAGACTTATTAAAAGGCTCAATATGCATTTGAACATTTTAGACTCCAAATAGTTTTTTCATCTCTTCTGCTATGGCATCCGGATTTTCATTGTGGTTTTTAACCAAATTTTCAATCTCTCTGCGTTTCTTTTTTGAAAGTTCGCTTACTTTAATGTTATGTTCTTTTTCAAGATTTTTTAAAGTTTCTTGGTAGATCATTACTATTTCTTCTCTTTTTGCTAACTCTTTTTCATGCGCTAGCTTTACTGTTTCTAATTCTTTTCTGTAACTTTCTTTTGCTATATCAAGCACTTTTAAAGCATTCGCATTTGATTTTCGAAACACTAACCATAGGACAATAGTATAAACCAACACTGCTGGTATATACCAGTAGTGCTTTATCCAAGTCCAAATTTTTTTGATATTAAAAATCATTGTTTAATATAATTGATCCAATTCCACATCTTTCTCTTGTTTAAGTAATCTGATTTTTGATCGTTATCATATGCTTCTTTCTCAAAAGGATTGAGATAATATGCTTTTTTTGTATCACGATGTTTAATCAACCCGATCAACCAAAATATTCCATACATAAGCCACTGGCCAACAAAAAGCATTTCTAATTGCTGGTGGTAATGTATCGTTTCATGTCTTCGCGTTATATCATTCAACTTGCCCCTGCAAAATACAAAGCAAGCAAAACTTAAAGCATAAATTTCTATTGGATTGATCTTCGATAACCAAACAGGAATTTTACTATCTTCAAAAACTATTGGTCTTTTAGAAGAAATACATTTTCTAATTTTTTCAACCATGCTTCCAAGTTTTAGCTAAGTCAACAGCCGCTTGAGAGCCAATGTATACTAAAGTTACAGCTACCCAATCTTCGCTATGCAGAGCGCCTTGTAATGCTAAAGCTGTTGCAGTACCCCAAGCCAGAAGCTTTCTGCTCATTACTTTTCCAATTAATCCATCGACAAATTCTTTCATGATTTTTCTCCTGTGTTTTGTTAGTGATTTACGTTTGCAAATCCTTCTTTCTTATCTATAATTATCTGAGTATCGACAATATCTTTCAAACTATCTAGGTGTGAAATAAGTAGTACTGTCTTAAACTGATTTTTAATCATATCTAATATTCGTATAAATCCTTCCATATTTTCTTCATCCAGTGCTGTTCCAGGCTCGTCTAAGATAAATACGTCTCCCTTTGGCAAAGTAGAAATATTCAACAAAGCCAAGCGTATAGCCGTTGATGCTATCGTCTTTTCTGCGCCTGAACCCATTTCAATGGGCCTAGGGTCATAACCTGGATGTTTAATTAGGATATCAAGTTTTGTATCTTCGTTTAAGAACATAATCTCAAAATCAACAATATTCGTAAGAATTTTTGATACTTCTGAGTTGATTAAAGGAAGACGTTTTTTGATAATGTCAAACGCAATTCCATTCGAATGCATACAACGCATAAACAAATCATAAGCAGAATATTGCTCTTGCATATCTTTATACTCTTCATGCTCTTGTTCTATTTTATGAAGCTGCTGTTCGCACGAGCCGTTGATTTTATACAGATCTAATATGTCTTTTTGACACATCTCATATGATTCTTTCTTGAGTGCGATCATTTCTTCTAGCTCCTTCTTCCTTTCAAGAAGGCTTTCTAGATTTTCAATTGCCTCTTTGTTCTCGTCATATTCTTTCTTTTTACTCTCTAGGTTATTAATAACATTATTGCATTTAAGCATTTTTGTTTTGTTTTTCTCAATGCTCAACTCCAAAGCACTAATTTCATTTTGCGTTGCTGACTTCTTTTCGACAACTTGTTCATATTTTAAAATATAATCATTTGTCTTGTTCGGTTCCATAGAAGTAATGGAAGTCTGCTTTTCTTTCTTTGAAGCAGATAGCTTTTCAACAGTCACAAGAGTGCCAGTAATTTTTTCCTTTGCTAAATACGCATCTTTAATAAACTTACAATGTGAATACTCTGATCCACATGGTACTTCATTTAAGAGTTGTATTTTCTTCTTTTGCCTTTCTAATTGCCCTTCGTGCTTGTTTATTTCTTTTTCGATCTTATCGAGTTTGTCATAATTTTCCTCAATAAGTCTCTGTTTTTCTTCGAGCGAAGACACATCAAAAGTTTCCAAGAAATTCGCAAGCTTGCTAAGCATTGTTTTGCTTTCGTGCAAATCTTTGTTTGATGACTCATTTTGTTTTTTAAATGTTGCCAGCATCTCCCTTTGATCAATAAGCTCTTTCTTTACCTCGTGAATATTTATTATTTCTGTTGGCAAAGAACGAACCTTGGCATCAATGCCAGAAAATTCACCTAACATGTCTTGCGTGTTTTTCTGAATATTTTGACATTCTCTTTCTTTAATTAATATTGAAGTGTCATTTCTAGCAAATTCTGTTCTGGCTTTTTTTATTTCATTTTCAAATTCTCTATCTTCCGACCTTCGTAAAACGCCACGCATATCAGTTGCGTCTTCTTTAGCTTTGCGAAATTTATTTTCAAATATTTCTAAATCAAGAAACTTTGCAAGAATCTCTTTTCTCTTAGTAGAGCCTTCGTTGATATAATTTAGTGACCCTAGCTGAGAAGCCATGGATGTCATCAAGAAATCATCGATAGTGCCAAATATTTTACGAATGTTTTTATCAGTATCTAGCCGACTGAGGCCATTCAACTCTTTCTCTTCACCTGTTGCGTTGTCCAAAACTCTAAAATCAACATCTGTCTTGGCTTCTGTAGTTACTTTTCCTTTTAACTTTTTTTGATATTTCTTACTTGTTCTTTCAATCATGTAAGTTCTAGTACCCACATCAATTTCTACATAGCCTCTGCAATCTTCTTTGTTCTGATTGATAATGTTGAGATTTTTACGATTATGCTTTGATGTGGTGTTATACATTGTATACAGCAAGCTGTCAATAATACTAGACTTTCCAGAAAAGTTTTTACCTAAGATACCAACAATGCCGTTCATGTTGGCAAAATTTATACTATTATTCTCCGCATAGTTAAATAAATTATCCCACTCTAAATGTTTAATTCTCCAATTGACATTGCGACTTACTTCTTCTTGCTCTTCAGCGATCGCTTTATACTTTCTATTAAGCTCATAAACTTTTTCTAGAGACGCACTGGATGCTTGAAAGTCTTTCAAGTACTCTTCAATTAATTCTTCTTGTATTGCAAGATCTCTTAAATCTTCCTGAACTAATCCATTTGTTAAATCCTCAACGTTTCCGCGTTCACCAGCAGATCTGTTGACATAAGTAATCGCCTCTGGTTTAAATCTTACCTTGCTAGCTTCTACAGCTTTTCGCACAACGCCTAAAGGAAGATTGTTTTCAGAAACCAATCGCAACCTTGCGCCTTTTTGCACAGCCGCGTTTTTTGGAATTCTGCCGGCAGGCGTAAGAACAATTGTTATAAATGGTTTAGGATTTTTAATTGCATAATGCTTGACAGTAAAGTTATCCTTGTCTTTGATATCCCAAAGCAAATAACCTTTGTCGTTTGTTTCTCCATGATTCTGTTGAATTGTCGAACCAGGATATCGAACCTTTCCTAGTTTATCTAGCGCTTGGTTGGTTTTGTGAATATCACCAAGAAAACCATAGTCAAAATCATTAAAGATGCTAAGATCATTTTCCCCCCTCTCCATTGTCCAGCCGGCGTCAGTTTGGCAATTTGAAATAGATCCATGGTAGAGTGCAATACTTACACAATCTTTGTTGGAGGGCGGCTGCCAATTGTCCTCATCAAATACAGACAGCACACTCAAGGAGAAATTGTCCCTTAAAGGCACTTCACCCGAATCACGTAGTAGGTATAGGTTTTTGTGCCCAAGTGCGTTTACGATAGGTGTAAGCGCATCTTGGCGGCTTGAATTACGCAAGTTGCCATCGTGGTTGCCCAAGATGACATAAGTTGGCGCAATATCTGCCAAATTACGAAAGAAATCAGAACACATTTGCACAAACTCAGGACTAATTTGAGTCTTGGTATGTGCAATGTCTCCACAATGAATTATATAGTCTGGCTTTTGCTTAGCCAATTTTTTATAGAGCCGCTCAAACACTACTCGATACTCTTTATGATATTTGAGATTTCGAATATGCGTATCGGCTAAATGTGCAAATCGCATTTAGATCCTATTGTGTAGTATTATTATAACTTCCGCAACTTAAAAGTCAAGTTTAAAATTTCTTTTGACGCGCTTTTTTAGTTGCTGGGCCGTCTTTCTCTTCGTAGTAAACTCTTGTTTTCATTAGCCTATCAACCCAATCGGTTGTGACTCCCCAATTAGCGTCTTGAGTTTTTCCCATGTGGTGATCATAGTGCCATCTTAAAAAGATCTTTCCCCATATCGGCTGTAAATGTGCATATTTGTGAATTCTGTAATACCTGATTGCGCAAAAAATCAAAGTAAGAAAAAACAAAGGAGCATAAAAAGCTAGCGGAAAATGAACAGCCACTAATAAAAATAAGCCAAGCTTTTCTCTAAGAGGCGGGCCTTGCATTCCATCTAGATAATTGTCATCTCTATTCTTGTTTTTTCGGCAGCTTTTGTGGTGGGCATGCCAATGAAAAGACCAAAAGCTTCCTCTCTTCTTGCCCAAGCCATGCAAAATATATTTATGAATAACCCACTCTGATATCTGAGAATATATAATCGCTAGAGGTATAGACAATATATGAAGCAGGTAGATCATTTTAACTCTTCTGGCACCTCTATAGGATCTATGTCGCTAAGTTGATAGCCAACTGACATGCTGCCCCAACGTGCAGCTGCAACTTCTTGTACAAACTGAGCTAATCTCATGACTTTATCATAAACTTCTGGTGCATATATTTCTGCACTTTCTGGCATTCTATTCAAAATATATTTAGCCAAACTCATAACATCTTCCCACAAACCCTCTGCGTATCGATACTCGACTTCTGTTAATTCTAGTTTAGGATGTTCTTCAATTTTACTAGCCAAGCTTCTAATCATAGCAAAGAAACCTCTATCTTGCTGGTATCTTTTTGAAGAATTATGCAAGGTGCTCAACTCTTCAAAGATGATGTTCAAAGCTTTGTTGACCGCTGGCCAATGAGGAATATTGTCACCTTCGGTAGAAGTTTTTGAAGAAGCTATTCCTTTGCCAAAGCGAAGATCTTGAGGTTGCGATAACGCTGTACCATAATCAACAGCTTTTGATAGATAGCCATCAGCTTCTAAAATTGATTGAGCCTCTTCGTGTATGATCTGTCTTAGTTGTAATTCTGTAATTTTCATGTATAGACGGAATGAAAAACGCCGACCTCGATCGACGCAAAAAAATCATCACCCCCTTTGTTTTTTATTAGGCAAGAGACTAAATTTTCATAATCTCTTTCAATAAATAGTTGTCTTTATTCATAAATTCTGCTTTCTTTTTTCTTTTCGTATATTCATCTTTAGACATCTCACCAACGTCTTCGAAAGGATGTATATCGACTTTGTAAACTTCTATTCCGTAATCTAATAATTTGTTGATCAAGCGCATCGCTTTTTTTTCTGCGTCAGGATCAAGAGCGATATAGACAGGAGTATCGTTGTTGACAATCTCCTGAAATAATTTAGAGTCCTCTCGAAGGGTTGAGCCTAAGAGAGGGACTGCATTTGGGCCTGCAACAATTGCATCAAAAGTACCTTCTACAATTGACAGATCCTCATCAAAATTTAAAAATAGATGATTGAAAATAATATCTCTACTTATAGGAGGGTTAGAATACTTTCTCCAATCATCTGTGTATGTTCTGGCTGTGAAAAAATTACAATATCCAGCCAAGTTAAAAGAGGGAATTATAATTCTTCCTGCATAAACCCCTGTCTTGCAGTAGCCTATCTTCCATCTTATTATATCTTGTTTTGTTATCCCTCTAGACTTTAGGTAATTTCTAGCATAAAGAGAATCGTATGTTAAATTATTATTTGCCAAGGACGCATATTCATTTGGCAAATCAATTCTTTGTTCTTGTTTGACAAGCTCTCTGAAAAACAAAGCTTCTTCAAATGAAGCTATGTCGACATGTTCAGTTAATTTATCCCAAGAGGATCTTTGCTTAAAGTCGCCTTTGTTTCTGACGAGTCGCCTTAATGACCTGCCGGTATAATCGCACACCCAGCATTTGAATACATCCTTCTCAATATTAACAGAAAGCTTTTTTTTATGATGTTCACATTTTGGACAAAAAAACAAATATTCTTGTTTTACCTTATAGCAAGAACCTAAAATTTCTTTTAGTATTGAGAGTTTTTTTGCTTCAGACATTCACACCCTGCTTTTGCAATAACCCAACTGTCAGCTTTATCATAACATCCGGGTTTTGGATTACCTTGCTTAGTATAATCAATAAGAACGCCTGGTACATTGTCAATAATATATTTTATAACTACTTGTTTTGCTTTGGTTCCTTTGGGCACAACAATTCCACATTTCTTTCTTGCAGAAGTTGCTGCGATATATTCTGGTTCTAATTCAAATATTGAATAACATAGCCACGAAACAATACCATTAAAGCGCGAAAGTGCAGAAAGTGTCTTCGCTGATGAAAAACCACTTCGAAAACTCTGCAGTGATTGTTCTATAAAAACTGCTTCCAGATGAAACATATCGTCTAATTCTAGTATCTTATCTTTGACGAATTTTGCTTTATCAAAAATAGAAGGAAACTTATTTTTATTTCTTAAATCCCATGCTTCGTTGTAAATGATATTTTCATGCTTATCTAAAACAGTTGCGCCAGTTATGCTGGTGCTAATATCTAAACCTAAAATCATAGAGAAATCAAATAAATTCCAATAATCAACAAGACCGGAACGCCTATCGTTATCCCAGCATGTGCCATAAAAAGCAATATTTCTTCTTTGCTCTTCATCTTTAACCTCCGGAAAAACTATATCATATATCTAGCTTAAGTTTAAAGGTAAATTCATCAGCTTCGCGTTTTCTAATAGGCGTTGCAAGCTTTGCGATCGCGATTAAATTCTTGTTATCATCGTATATACCAATTCTAGAAATGTAAGTTTGCTTTTCAAAACTAGCCGAATGGTTGTCATAATTATTCTTTACTGTATTTTTAATCTGCAAGTCTTTGTTTTCGATGTAAGTGTCAGTTGGATCTTCGCCCCATGAATAAGCCAGCGTTGCTGAGCCGCTATAGCTGTTTTGTATTTGCTGATTGTGTTTGATAAAAGTAGGATTGTTTGAATGATTCAGTTCTCCTTTTCTAGCATGTGTCAGCATTGTGATTGTCGGAGTATAAGTTGTCCCTTCAAACATCATATCAAAACTAGAAGAAATAAGATGATTGTTTTGAGAGCCAGTTGAAAAATAATGTAACCAACTAGCGGGGATGGCCGAGCTGTCGCCTTCGTAAAAATCAGTGGATCCGTTTCCTATATCCCCGCTAGATGTTAGAATCATGAAACCCTCATCGTACAAAGCAATACCGGCTACTTTTCCTAATTGTGCAGAATTATAAGTTTCTACTAGTTCTCCATTCTTTCTAGAATCTTCAAGTCTCGCCACCAAAGTACCGGTAATATAATAGTTTAATTGTATGCTTCCTTTGCGTATGCTAGATCCATAAAATATCGAAGGTATACTTATTAGATTCAACTCAGCGCTAGAGAAATTACGTTTTAACAGCGATGAAGAAAATGCACAGTGAGGGCTGTATCTTCTGTGGAAATCGATTGTAGACTTAAGAGCTTTGACTCTACGACGAGGTGAGTCGGCAGCTTCATACTTCCTATCTATAGAAGCGCTAAGTGGATATGATCCAGACAGCACATCGCCATAATTAAAATCTGTATTAACGCTAGCAGCCGATACTGTTTTAAAGCTAGTGAGACTTCCCTCTTTTGTGATGAAAGGATACACCAAACCATGTGCATCAGCATCACGATTTACGTTCATCTCATAAAGATTTATGTGCCCATTTGGCGTATTAGAATTCTGTTTGTTTTGATGAATGTCGTTATAGTATACGTTATGATTAAAAAGAGTAAACTTTACTTTAGGATAAGCCTTAAGCTGGTTGTAGAAAATATCATTTTTTCCAAATTTGTAATACGGCATGACATTATCTTTTTCCTAGTAATCTAAACGTACTCGTAAAGTAAACTCTGTTGTGGGATCTTTTTTGAGTGGCTCAGATAGTTTTGCAACAGCCAACAATTCATTGTCTGCTGAATATAATCCAACTGTTGTAATATAAGAAACTGGAGTATCTGTAGAAATATTCTTAACAACCAATTTGCTATCAGAAATATAACTTGGATTAGAACTATAATTGTATTCGTTATGATGCGCTCTGCAGTAATAAATCGTGGAATTCAACTCAGTAGTATTATTAAACTGAATGTTTGATATTCTTCTTCTTACTGAATTGGCAATATTTTGAATAGTTGATCCAGTAACATAGCGATATACCAAAGAAGAATCTAGGCCGACATTGGTAATGCCGAACGAAGCTGATGCTGGGCCTGGCCCTGGGCTATCAGCCTGAGAGCCAACTGTTCTTTTATGCCCAAAGATAGAAGCTGTTACAACTGCGACGCCGGCTTGATAATAAACGTGACCCAATGCTGTTTCTGGATGCGCGTTTGCGCCAGTTAAAAGTAGTCCATATTCGCCGGCAGGAGAATTAACAAAGTAGCTATTTTGTGCGCCATGATCTGATATGCTCAGCACGCCGGCAACATCAGATTTCGAAATACCAATTTCACCTACTTCAGATCCAGTAATAAAGGACATTGTAAAGGATCCTTTCTTGATTTCGTCTTTAGTTAAAAGTCTAGAGAAGCTAAAAAAGAAAGCTTGATGAAATTTTCTGTTGACAGCTGCAGCTCCACCTGTTGAAAAATTACCATCTTGATCGAATTTTCTAATTCCGCCAGTTACATCATGACCAACTAAAACCTGCGCCATTTGATTGTAGATATTTGATTTCTTGGTGTTTTGAGAAAAACTACTATTTTGCACCACTGAGGAATGACCAAATGTAATATCAAACAAGTGATTAGCTGAGGAGCTTAAGTAAGGATAATCATAAACGCTCTGGAACATTCCATGAGAAAAGTCTTTAATATTATGATCATTATAAGTACCTGAAACTAAAGCACCAGTCATCGGAATAGCTTCGTGCAAAAGTGTTCTTGTCGACGTAACGTCGTTATTCGTTAAAGATTTAAATGATGATGCCATTTGTTATTTCCTGTTTTTTTTATTTTATTATGAAGGCAGTTTAACATATCTAATAGGAATGTCTATTCTATAGCCTGTCGTAACACCTGTAACGCGAACGTTGGTATCAATGTATTTTGTTGTGGCACCTAGGCCCATGACGTTGTTTGAATCGATAGCGCCAAACTTTGTAAATAAATGTGTTGATGTTTGCAGTTCTAATTTTGCGCGTAGGCCAAACTGTAAGAAGCTTCCTCTCGGACCTCTAATAACTTCTGCTGGAGCAGTGCCGCCGGTGTCAGCTACATTGCCGCCAATGACTCCTGTATTGCTGTTGTTTTTTACAAAATCAGAATTTGCGTCTGAGACATAATAACTAGCGATGCTATCATCATCTAGAAAAGAATATGTCATGACGTTGCCACCTTCCATATTTTCTCCGCCTGTTGCCAGCTGGCCAAGTCTATCATCCATCTCGATCATATATTGAGTTTCGTAAAGGTCTTGATCAATTTGCATTCCAGGTGAAATTTCTGTGGTGTCTAGCCCTTGATCGATACGAATGTAACCACCAGTATAATTTTCTGTTTGCGTTGTTCCATTCAACACTCCATTTTTTAGAGTACCGCCTGTTTGCTTAGCAGCTTCTAATGTTGTAGCATCAACTCCAACTAAAAATGTGCCCAACGTTCCGTAAGTAGCGCGGACGGGCCCGGCAGTGTTTAATTTTAAAATAGGCAAATATAAAAGGTTTGTCCTAGAGATAGTAATTAGCTTTGACTTCATTGTTGAAGTATTGTTTGTAAATGCCTCTAATACTGGCGTTTGCAAAATGTTTAGATCAAAATAAGCAGATCCGGAAGTGTGGGTCTTATCATAAAGACCATAGTTAATCTCGTCATCGCCTAAAGCAAACTTAGTAATCTTAAAACTTCCGTCGCCTCGGGCAAGTCTGAATCGGCCGGTATCTGTCAATACGGCATCTAAAATAATATCTCCAGAGTTGTCTAGAAAAGCCATTTATTTTCTCCTATTTTCTTTATAAATAGTATTATGCATTATAATCTACTTTTTAAAATTATTTAAAATAATTACTCTTTTTTTATTTTTAGTATGAAAGAAGAGGTTTTTTGTGTTTATGTTTGAATTCAAAATTAAAATCAATTTTTCTTCCTGTTGTCTTGGATGTTAATCTCAACTTGAATTTTTTGCCAGTCATTGCTGAGCCGCTTAAATCTTGACGCGCAAATAAAGACTGTTCTGTAGCCCCCAGCACGGGATCAATTTTATCCAAATTTAAAGTTGGATTTTCTTCCGAGCCTGGCAGTTTAGATACTTTGTCGTTTATTGTCGATTGCTCACGGGTTGGTCTTATAAGAATATATTTTCTTACACTGCGTTCAAAATTATCTTTTGTTGGTTTCGGAAAATCATATATCTTAATTTTTGGTAGCACCGCAACGCGATATGCCTCAGAACCATCTTCCAAAGTTGTTAGTTCTATTTCATAAACTGGGGATGGATTAGAAATATTACCTCTTGAATCTATACTTCTAAACATGTAATAATATTTCTTATTAGGATTGATTTTATCTGTATAGCTTGTTTTTGAAGTCGTGAATATCTTTCTACCTTTGAAATCTTGATATGACAAAGGCGGGTTTACAGTTCTAAAAACTTCAAATGAAACCAAAGGATTATCAGAGTTAAAAGTTATCTCCTCTCCTTCTCCAACAGATTGAGCTAATCTTTGAATATCATAATATTCTTGATCGCCTTCCTCGATTACTGTTGGCAAAACGTTTTCTTTACCAACTGAGCCGTCAAATAAAAACATAATCTTATCTTTTACAGCCCTAAAAGGTATTGGCACAACTTGAGGAGGAAGCGGAGGTGCGTCTAACACCATTGAAAAACCGCCAGGGTCTACATTGAAATATGGCAATTCTATCAATTTCAATGTCGGTTTGACCATTACATTGAACCTCAAAGCCATTTCGGCGTCGGGATAAGGCATTTCTGTTTCCTGATCGTCGAGAGGAGGAGGAAGCATTTCTACGTCAGATTGTTGTACAACTCCTGTACCACCTTGACCGGTCATTCCTGATCCAACACTAGTGCCTCCGTAATCAGTGCCAGTTTGATAAGGAGCAGTACCAACGCCAACCGGGCCAGGAGTAACAGGAGAGGTGCCATCAGGAGCAGCTACGGCCTGTTCATAGGTATCATCTCCAGAAGGCGATGTTGGTGGACTACATGTATTTTCTAAGGCACCGAAGCTGCTATACAAAATATTTCCGTTCGAATCGTAACCACTTATAACTATTGAAGAATCATCTTCGCATAATTCTGGTGTTGCAACAGGGACTTCAACATTTTCTGTTGGAGAATGTATCATAGGCAAATTAGCGCCGCCGGCAAAAACATCCCAATAACTGTATTCAGAGCCCACAACTGCGTGATAAGCATAAACTCGATATCTATATACAATTCCATATTTAACTTGTGTATCCAAAATATTTGCAATATCAATCTTGTTTGAATTAGGAACATACATGTTTTGACAAACTTCATACATTTGTGTTGTTGGATTAAGTTTGCTTTTTTCTATTCGATACAACACAATCTCTGAATCTGCATGTTCTCCTGCCATTATCTCTTCGTAAGTTCGAGCGCGCTGGCCAATATATTCTTTCATTTTACTTTTGAACACAGCTAGCAAAATTGTCTTAACAATAGAAGAAGAAGGATCTGAAAAGTCTAATTCTTTTGTGCTAAAAAATACTGTATGAAGGTCTGATTTTTCATTTATATAATCTTCGCCCATTGTGCGATAGCCGTTCATTATTTTTTCTAGATCCCACACATTTCTAATTGTCTCTTCGAACTTTTGATTTTTTACCAACTTAGAATCTTGTGCTGGGCTTTCATCAATGGTATATCGATCAGCCATTTCGACAAATTGTTTAGACCTTATACCCAGCATTGTATTATCTTTGTCTGAATCTGGCATATTGACATCTGTTATCTCAACAACTTTTTCAATAATTGCTGGCATCAAGAAAGATTCATTAAGGAGATTTGTCAAATCAACATCTCTGTCAGTTCTAAAAGTGATCTCAGTTGACATAGGAAAAGAAGATTTAAATTCAGAAAATTCACGCAACATATCCGCAGTCGATTCCGTAAAGACTACATTTTCATATGCAGAAGAATCATCCATAACTGATTGTGCTGCGCCGTCTCCGGCGGCTGCGTTTGCCAAGACTTTCGACAATACGTATGAGTATATGTTATAATACCTTTCTTTATCCATTGTGTGAAGAGCATCTCTCAAATCAATTTCTGGAAATAGTTTTTCCCCTTTATGATTTACTGCAATTTGCAACTGATTGGATAAAGTAATATTTGAAGTTATATGTCCTATCTTATTTGTAAAAGTTGAAACTTCGTCTTCTTTTTCAGATAAAATCAAGAATGAATATAGGTTTGGCAAGGTATACTCTTTGACCTCGGACGAAGCAATTGTGTCAATATAATTATCAAAATTAAAATTTGGAGAGTAATAAGTTTTTATATCCGCAGCTGTTGCGCCTGGTCCAGAATTCATTTTTTCCAGCTCTAAATTAGAAAAAGGTGCTACTGCGATAAAAGAATTGCTATCAAATGCTTTAATGTTACTAACAGTAGATTCATGAATTATAGGAGGATTATCGCCTGTTCCGTAGACATAGCCTCTCCACTCATCGATCGCGCTATAAATTTCATCAAATCTTGTATTGCCGACATTTAAAGTAACAGAGACAGAATAAAGTTTTGCCCCTACCTGTTTTGCTAAATTATAAGATTCCGGGTATGCAGCTGCTTTGCTTTCTGGCACCTCGCCAAGATGCTCAATATTAATTGGCAATTGTCCTTGAATTGCTTTTGCCACTGATATTCCTTTATCTCCGGATTCGCCAATGACGCCGTTGCCAAAGATATTATATTTTAATCTATGCGCATACCAAAATCTTGTCCACAAACCTATGGGATATCCATAAATTAATTTCCCAGGAGCTTCAGGTTTTGCAGGATCAATTGGCACACCGGCAGATTCGCCAGGCTTAATTAAATCCCAGTAGTTGCCCATTTCTATTCTAAATCTATCTCTAGAGTTATATTCTGGACCCCATATGCGAAAATCAACACCGTAAAAAGAAGATCCGTTAGGCGTTGGATTTTCTGAATTTAAATCACCATATATATCTTTATCGATAACAAGTGTATTTTTACCTACACCAGAGGCATGATTCTTTGGAATATAAATAGATGAATTTTTCTTATCTTCTTTTGGCATAATTTTATCCTTAGTAGCCTCCGCCGCCGGCGCTGGTTCCGCCTCCGCCTCCGCCTCCGTAGCCTGAGCCGGCTACTGGTGTTGTTGTCTTCATCGTAGCGTCTGCTAAATTTATAGTGAAATACTGGTTCATAATTGGAACATCAGTCGTTAATTTTGTTTCACTGACATTAAAGTCGTCGTTATAGTATCTTCTTAGGCGACATACTATTTCGCCGGCGCCGTTGGCTAATAAAGATTCTATTAATTGGTTTGTCAGCAGCGCCCAGTTTGGCGCGGCCATATGTTTTATTTGCATTTTCTTTTTTTGTCCTAGATGATCTACGTATCTTTCGTCTGTCTTGAAACCAATCAAAGCCTCAACTGCAACTATGTTCTTATATATCATCCAACTATACGGAAAACTTGAGCCTTGCAAATCTTCAATTCCGAGCATGCCGCGGCGAAGAGCAGAATTCGATCCATACTGTGTTGGTTGCTGCTCCAATAGCATTGTCCAAAGCGGCAAAGGAAGATTGTTAACATATTGTTTGCCTTCGGGCTTATCAAGTAAGATCTTTGTCATCCTTGCCTCTTCTGAGGCTAAATTATAATCTAGTTTATTATCTAGATGATTTGGAAATATATTTGCCATCAGGATACCAACAGATGACATGATACCCGGTATTTTATCTTCTTTCGTACCCATAATATAATCATACTTTCTGCCAGTAGATGATTTTATATTTGTCTGACGTTGTTTATGAGCAACGTTGCCGTTCGGTGTTCCTTCTAAGAGTGGGTTTAATATCTCATTACCATCTTCATCGAGAATATAAATTCCCGTCTGAGATTCATATGATACATACAAGAAATTATTCTCAGACGGTTTGTCCTGCAAGACATAGTTTCGGTGTTCATCGGTATCTTTAGGTACAATATGACAATTATATTTCTCTAGCACACTTAAATAAGTGTCTAATTTTCTTTCAATCGCAGTGCCATATTGCGTTGATACTTGTTGATTAAAAGTTTTGTTATCAACAAATCTTGTGCTATAAGAACCAGCAACAACATGTTGTACTAGAGATATAACTGCTTCGGTAGACAGAGCTTTGACATTAGTCTCTGACTGATAAAATCCAGTATATTTACCCTCCAGTAGATCTGCAATCCCGCCAGTAAATCTAACTCCTGTGGGTGTCAAATATCGTGTGGCAATATCATAAGCATTTACAAAGTCACTATAAAAACGTTGTTTTGGAGCACCTGCTGTGGAAGGAACAGTAGGGTCGTGATATATAACAGCCATCTCAAGATTATCTTTTGAAGTGTTTTGTACTACATTCGGCAATATGTACTTTTCTATTTCTTTAGACACCCTTACATCATATTCTGCGCGACTCATTTGTTTAATTCCAGGCTTGGTTTGCCACGTATTTAATAAATTTGCCACGCCCTGCATCGATGAGCCAAGAAATTCATATCCACTAAAGCTATTCATGAAATTAATTTCTAATATGTCTGAAAAAGTATACTCGTACTCAAATATGCGTCGGCTAGAGGTGCCTTTGTTTTTCACGCTTACAGTATTTTGATTAAAACCTAAGCCATCTTTATCCAGCGATGGAACGCTTCCTAGTATATCTGTCAACGTTACAATAAATTCTTCTATTAATCTTACAGCAGTATCGATGCCTTTTGGACTACCAGTTCTTGGTGCGCACATGTTTTTTAAATTCTTTCTTGTGCCCTCGACTGAAAATAAATCGCCTGAATTATCATAAACCAATTGTGCGCAGTCTAAATAAGCATCAATTGCATTTTCCCAAGTTGATTCTCTGCCAGCCATTGAGCCAATAAATTGTTTTGTAAATCTTTTGTATATGTTATCCCAGGAGCCGGCGCCTTTGTTGTCTGCGCCCTTCGATGCCATGGCTCTATAACTTCGAAGCGGCCTTAAATGACTGCGCAACGTAGAAATCTTATTCATTAAATATGAATGCACACCATTTCTAATTCTTAGTTTAATTCTGTATTGATATGTGCCACCAGATAAATTCGAAACACTTCCATCAGTTAGAGTAAAAAAACGAGCACCATCACCAGTGCTTTCTAATAAATTAGTATTAGTTATTTCTCGAATACTACCAACAGATACTTCTGAATGTTTTTCTAAATTTCCATGCTTTGTACTGTCTGTGCCGTATGAAATTCTTTTTGTCTGCAGTTTTGAAATCAATTTTTTATTAGAAGAATCTGACGTCGACACAATCAACTCTGGTGGTATATTTTCGTCAACATCCAAAATGGTTTCAAGCGCTTCTGATTTATTTACTAATTTTTCTCTATAAACTTCAAGCAATAATATTTCACTATAAGAAAGAATATCTTCTATTCTTTTTCTATCTTTTAGCTTTTGTGGAAAATCTAATAACGATGGGAAAAGAGAATTATTCTTTATCATCTTTCGATAATCCATGACAAAAAACATGTTGTTTATTGTTCCATTTCGCGTTGATACAGCTGGAGTCATATAAAGTTCTGACATATAAGATAGTTGCTTTCCAGCGTAAAGAGGTTTCTCAGAGGTCATTTTCAATCGATTGTTGAATTGTGACATTAAATTCTCAATCGAAGTAAAATCTAAAACTCTAGGATTAGTAAGTCTCTCTATTCTTCTAAAATCAGTTATCTTATTGTTTTGTATTCTTTTTTTAGATAAATCTATTGCTTTTATGCCATGATCATGACCGGTCATATATTTTCCGGCTTGATCGGAATTTTCCGGAGGATGATAGTGGATGGGGCCGGTCCAGGGCATGCCATCAGGAGTAACAAAATAATCTGTTGTTGACGCGACTCCGGTGGAGGAGAGAACACGCTCTATCAAAGGAGCACTGTAAATAACATCAAAATTTGTTGGATTTATTCCAAACTCATCAACCAAAGGATTGCCTTCACCACTATTGTTTAAATCGACACTTATAAAAGAAACTAACATTAAATTTGATTGTGTGTCTGGAATTTCAAACGTAAAAGTATAAGGCACATAATAAACATTTTTTCTAGTGCTAGGATCATATTTTGCGTAGGAAGATCCAGTCGCTCTTCGACGTGGGCCTGTAGACGAATCATTTGCTCCTGACTCTACTTCAACTTCATTTAAATTAATTTTAAAGTGTCTTACCTTGTTTGTTTCTAGATCGGTGAAGGATTCGCCTCTAATTGTTTTTTCTATGTGCTTAGCTAAAAAATCATCTAGTGTTTTTGTATCTTTTACAGCGACAATATTAATTGCTAGAAACTTCTTAATCATATCGCTATCAATCCACATTGGAAGATCGCTCTTTCCAGTCAATTGATCTTGTACAATAACTGTTACTGTTACTTTAGTATTTCCGTCAGTTGAAACAATATTATGTATTTCCGCTTTTGGATGCGAATTACCCAAAGCATTTTTAACAAGCTTTCCGTCGCTATTCATTATATAAATGTGTTGTGTTTCCTCATTTATATGAGGGTTGTCTTTCAATTTTTTATTATATCCAGCAGTGCCAGACTCTAAAACAATTTTATCAACAGACATGGAAGGCAATATATTCATCAGCAAATTTCTCCTGAAGCCTCAGCGTCTTCTTTGTCGGTTTCATAAATATCTTCTGAGTATTCATGAGACTGATCTAAATCTGCACAATCAATAAATTCGTCACCAAATATACCCTTTGACCGGTCAGTTATATGCTGACATAAGACTTCTGATGAGATCTCGTCATCTACAAAAATATCAAAATAATATTCTACATCTCGCGGCGTAACATCTGGAGTCAATAATTCTAATTCTTGTTCATCAAGTATGGCGCCATTGTCTAGATTAGAAAAATCATTATTTCTATTATCATAACCTTGATTAATTAGAAAATTCAAAGGTATGAGATTTTCATCGCCTGTTTTAATATTGGTTGTATTAACAACATCTTTTATCTCTTCTATTTCAAAAAGTTCTATATCAAAATTTTTGAGCAAGTATTGAGTATTTTTTTCTTCAATATTAATCAACAAGAAATCTTCTTCTACTGTTATTAGTCCTGAGCCGGCTTGACCAGGTACGTTCAAATCTATATCATCTGGCGTCAACATACCGGCAGCTAAAGCATGTGTGTCTATTGTCTCTAAATTAATTGATGTTTCATAGACGGCTTGGCAATCAATTTGTGGATAATTTATTACCCTGTCCATATTAGTTTTGTTGCTGTTGCCGGTGATATGTGTATAATTTTTCGACTGGATTAATTCACCTTTATAAAACTTTACAAACCAAGCAGCTGCTTTATCAATATTTAAATCTGTCGTACCTAAAGGACTGACTAATGCGCGATGCCTATCGTTTGAAGGCTGAATACTTTCTGCGCCTAAATCAACCCTTTCAGAAGTTAATTTAGATCTTACCATTTCGTTTATTCTTTTAACTTCTGTTTCTATGCCACTATAGACATATTGTGTTTTTAATCGAGGAGTTTCTGAACGTATTCTGTCTTCTGAAATGTTTTGCTCTTCTGTAACTCCGGCATAGTCAGTATCATATAAGATATCGTCATCATAAAAAGCATAATACGCCGGTTTCATTCTACCTTTTGAAAGTAAATATTTTCCATATTGCGTTAATTCTAGGTCGATGACATCTTCTTTTCGATCAAAAAACATTTACTTATTCCTCTTTGTAATAATTAGAAAACAATATGATTTTATTATAATTCATATTCAACGCTTAATTTCGCAGTCTCAACCAAACTAAAGAAATCATAAGGCCAGTTATAATTATAACGCGATTGCAGCCTGACATCTTCGGAGACTGATGAGCCTCCAGCAAGATTACCAACGTTATCAACTTGAAATAGTGAAGAAACTTCATTTCTATTTTTCAGTTGTCTCATTGACATGTTAGCGCGTTTTTTAACTTTAAAGATCAACCATTTAACACCACCGTATTGTTGTGTTGGCCCAAATATTTTTTTAAGCGTTTTGGAATTTTTATTAATATTTTCTTGACGATGATTGCCTTCCCATTGACCTTCAGCTAATTTTGTATTTAAATGATCTAATCTTCCCCAGAATTCATAAGATGCTCTAGGGCCGGCCATCGCGTGGCTTAATACCGAAGCTTCTTTCTGCGCTCTCATTCCCGCATCAGGCAAAAGATTTTGCCATATGTCTCCTAAGTCTTTATTATCTAGTTGCCTAGAGAATTCATGTATGTACATGATAAATGGATCAATTCCGTCTTCTTGATTGTTCATAAATCTTTGACGCGTCAGAAGATATTTTTTGCCCGAAGGTAAATCTTTCGATCCTATTCCTCTATGATAAAAGTCTAATTCTGGTGGTATAACATATTGATCCATCATATTTATCATTCTAGAAATACTAGTTTCTCCAATATCTTCGGGCGGGAACGTCAAATCCATTCTTGAATGCGCGTTTTTTGAACCCAAGACCTGCGCATCCAGATCAGTATGCACGGCTGGTTTTCCACTCACAAAATTTTCGTATTGAGCATAATACTCATCTGGGTGGATTTTAATAAAGTGAATGTTGACTCCATATTTTGTGAAAGGCGAGTATGTAACCCCGGGAAGTTCATTTTCTAAAAATGGAATTGCAACAATAGCTTCTGTGACTGTCTTAGAGTTTGCAATTTGTCCAATATATTTAGATAACTCTTGTTCTTCGTCGACGTTCGGGCCGTTTCTAAAGCCAGCCACATTTAACAATGATTCTTCTGGATTGTTTGTAGCATCTGAAAGGGTAATTTTAACTCCTCTACGCGGGAATGAAACAACTGTTCCATCGCTTAAAGTAGTAGTTTCATTTTCAAATCCATCAACATTATCAGTATTGGAATATCCCATCCAAATTGATCTTCCTGTTCTGTCACTGAAGTATCCTTTATTAGCATTGTCTTTTTGCTGTTCGTGTGTTAAATCAGGTCTATGACGACCGGTGCCAACATAACTGCTTTCAGCTAAATTAATCACAGGGCATTCAAATTTAGTGCTAATCTCCCATACCTTTTCTTTCTTCGTGCTACCGTCCGGGGCTTGAAAAAGCACTTCTTTAATCTTAAACAAATCTAGAGAAGACGAAACTTTCATTCTATGCTTGTAGGCAGTATGTCCTCTGGATCCAGTAGATGGACTACTAGAATCTAAAGTAAGAGCCACATCTTTAGCTAATACAGGAGTGCCGTCGTCGCGATAATATACCGGCCTGTCAAACAAATTATATTCTTCACTTACAGAATTTGTTTGAATATTGGTTATAATTTCTTCTAGCGTTGGAATAGCGGCTTGCATTGGAGCAGCTCCAAGAGCACCATCTACTTCAGCCACGAGGTTGCCTAATTGGCTGCCGGCATCCGGTTGATGGGTATAAGCCATCTTGTAAACTGCTTTTCCATAATAATACGGGGGAGTGTAAGGTGCATAACAAGGATCTGTTTCGTGACTTGTTAGATTATATAATTCGCCGCTTGTACCATATGATGTACCCAAAGAACTACTTGCGGCGCCGCCGGCGACGTTATCGCCAGCTACAGTTAAAATTGATCCAGTGGCAGTTGGGCCACCGGTCCAACTCTTGCCGTTAGATGCATCAGCTTTATCACTCCATTTAAGTAATGCTGGTCCGAATATTGAGCCGCGGCGGGGCAGGGGTTGATATTGTGTTTGTCTGTCTGTAATTGGCACCAGTGGCTTTCTTGGGCCCTCAGCCATGACAAATTCGCTGCCGGCTTGAGGACTTTCTGCGCTTGGACCTCCGGGGCGATATTGATCAAATATTTCGATAGATACATTCATTAAGTATGTACGGTCTCTAACCATTGGCTTGATTTGTGAAGATCTAGCTGAAGTGAAGCTGGTTAGGCCAGAATTCTTCAAAAAGAAATTAGGAATTTCAGACAAGAAATTATTTGCGGCTTTTTCATAAAGTGGGCCGCGTTCGCCAGTCCAAGCAGCATAAAAAGAGCCAGCCATTTCTTTGCCTAACTTCGCATTTCCTTGGTCATCAGTACCGCACATGTGCCATGTCGGTTCGGTATAATAAATTTTTGGTACCTCTCCGAGCCCTTCGGGCGGGGCGCTTGGAATATTACTTAAGTCATATAATGTCTCAAAAGGTAATCTATAATTTGGAGCGTCAATTAATATTGCGCCATCTGTGTGATCTTTGATTTTAATGCCGCTACCAACTTCTGTAGCAACATTTGGTGTAACGGCTGGCTCTCTTTGGTTGATATAGATTGGGTAATCAACTGCAACTCCTGATTTGATTGTGTTGTACATAATACCAGGAGCAAAGGTTGGCTGCAACATAGACTGCATTTTTCCGGCTTGATGTACGTCAATTAATGCCTGTTTCCATCCCTTGGCGCCTTCGTGTCCAGCATCAGCTAAATCAAAAAGTCGAGTTGAGAAATGAACGCCATCTTTGAGGCCGTAACTTAAGCCATCAACTGGGTATGATGTTGTGCCTTTGCTGCCCATCAACTCATAAGTAGGATGCGCACTAGCAGTAATAAATTCTGCCCCTCTTTCTACATATGTCCCAGCAGGAGTAAAAGATATGCCACCAGATACTGCATCACCGTGCTCCCACACCTCTTTACTATGGTGGTAGCCTAAATAAGTTTTCTTATTGACTGAAAGATTGTCTAAGCTGCAGCTTAAAAACGGGCCGATTGACTGCGAAAATAAAGTTGCCAACTGCATGGTTCTAGTAACAGGATAGAAACCATAATATGGCATTAATTTTGTAACCGCATCAAATCTCAAAGTGATGGCTCTAGGTCGAGCGCCGGTACCGGATGAAATATCTTCACCAACTTTATTATGCATATAGTCCATGGAATCTGATATACAATAGCGTCTTAAGAATTGTTCTCTCATTACACCAGTATTTTTGTATTGCTCTGTTAAAATTGAAGTGCCTGGAGGGAAATACAAGCTAGATGACATAGACCCTTGACCTCTTAAAGTAAACAGGCCTGGGTTTGGCTTTGTATAGTCAAAATTATATTGGGCGTATTCATCCATATTTTCTGACATATTAAACTCAGCTAAAACTCCATAATCTTTTCCAAACACCCTAACATCTTCTATATAATCTTCGTAAGAATCATACCATGGATTTTTATTAGCAATCTTATTTGCACGATAATAAGGAGCGGTCTTGACATAGCCCAAAGCGCCTGAGAAATCTAATGTATTTGCAATAAACTCTCCAACACCATTTGTAAAATTGTAGTGCTCACCAGCGATATTCGATTGAGCATTGATAAGGCCGTGAGTAAGTCTTCCTGCTTTATGAATTGTCTCTGCACTACCACTTTCTTTACCTGCGGGTCCGCCAGAAAAAGAAGAAGAAAGGCCGGCGACATTAAAATTATTGTAAGGATCTCTGAACAAGCACGGGGA
>Ga0160422_10000309_pt1 | contig 29302 bp, 34 predicted proteins | sample Fk160mmetaG_FD_108192 | JGI IMG/M metagenome (GOLD analysis project Ga0160422, IMG submission 108192) | Marine microbial communities from the Central Pacific Ocean - Fk160115 60m metaG | ecosystem: Environmental > Aquatic > Marine > Oceanic > Photic zone | place: The Central Pacific Ocean...
TAAACACCAGCATCTTGTTGCTGGGGATATCAAAGTAAACATATCTCTTGACTAAAAGGAACTCGCAAGCTCGTACTATATTATTGGGTTATCTGGCTACATATTAATTTAATCTAACTGTACCCCCTCTGGGGGGGCTGGGGGGAAAATCGCGACTCTGTTACGGTAAGTAGTCCTACTCAAACATTTTTAGCTTGAAAAGCTCTAAAAAATATTTAATGGTTAGTTAGGAGGTCGCTATGGCAAAAACACCAGCTTGGACTAGAAAAGAGGGTAAGAACCCTAAAGGTGGTTTGAATGCGAAAGGCAGAGCAAGCTACAAGAAGGGTACTCTAAAGCCACCTGTTAAAAGAGGTGATAATCCTCGTCGTGCTTCTTTCTTAGCAAGGATGGGTGGAATGAGAGGACCAGAAAGGGATTCCAAAGGAAGACCTACTAGACTTCTTCTTAGTTTAAGAGCTTGGGGTGCAAGTTCGAAAGCAGATGCAAAAGCCAAAGCAAGGGCAATTAGTAAAAGGAATAAAGCATAATGGCAGTAAACGCAGCTGGTAATTATACCAAACCTTCAATGAGAAAGAGTTTATTCAACAGAATCAAAGCTGGTAGTAAAGGTGGCAAACCTGGTCAATGGTCAGCAAGAAAGGCACAGATGCTGGCTAGGATGTATAAAGCCAAAGGTGGAGGTTACACTTGAAAGCTCCTCAACGATCTTTATTTAATTGGGGTAAGCAGAAGTGGAGAACTTCTGATGGTTCTCCATCAAAAGGTAAGAAAAGATATTTACCAGATAAGGCTTGGAAGTCTTTGAGTGCTGGTGAGAAAGCGGCAACGAATCGTGCTAAAGCAGAAGGTAATAGAAAAGGAAAACAATTTGTTAAACAACCTAAGAGTATTGCTAAGAAAGTGAGGAAGTATCGAACATGAGTATGCTATTAAAAATATTATTTTTTTGGTTGCCTTCAAAGAAGGCTAAGCCAACTACACCAAAATATCTATCTAAACGTACCAAACGTACTAAAAAGAAATGAGCTTTTATCATAAGCTAAATCAAGAGGATCGTAGAATATTAAGGCATGTAGTAAAAACTGTACACATGAAATACTATCCAAAAGATTTTATAACTGATTATGAAGCTGATAAACTGATAGCAAGTATTCAATCAGAAACTTTAGAAAGTTTATTAGAAACTGGTAAGAATTATAAAATAGATCAAAGATAGTGCATACCTTTACTTACAAACCAGACGGTCAAACTATAAAAACATTTATGAAGGACTCTAATTTTTTTAGAGGTATAAGAGGTCCGGTTGGTTCTGGTAAGTCAGTTGCTTGTTGTGTTGAGGTATTTAGAAGAAGCTTGGAGCAACATAAGAACAAGGAAGGTAAGCGTAAAAGTCGTTGGGCTATTATTAGAAACACTAATCCACAGTTAAGAACGACTACTATAAAGACTTGGCTTGATTGGTTTCCAGAAGATGTATGGGGTAAGTTTCATTGGTCAGTACCTTATACTCATCATATACAACAAGATGAATTAGACATTGAGGTTCTTTTCTTAGCTTTGGATAGACCAGAAGATGTTAAGAAGCTTCTTTCTTTGGAACTTACTGGTATTTGGATTAACGAGGCAAGGGAAGTACCCAAGAGTATTATTGATGCGTGTACTATGCGTGTTGGTCGTTATCCTTCTATGCGTGAGGGTGGACCAAGTTGGTCTGGTGTCATTGCAGATACCAATGCTCCAGAAGAAGATCATTGGTGGGCAATCATGGCTGGAGAAGTTCCGATACCAGATTACATTCCTAAAGAGCAAGCTAAGATGTTAATCAAACCAGATAATTGGTCTTTCTTTGTTCAACCACCAGCTATGGAAGAAAAGCTTGATGAGAAAGGTGATGTTAATACTTATGTACCAAATAAGAAAGCTGAGAATAATAGTAATATACTTGATACTTATTATCCCAATCTTATTCGTGGTAAGACTAAAAGCTGGATAGATGTTTATGTTATGAATCGTTTAGGTTCTATACAGGAAGGTAAACCAGTTTACCCTCAATTTGTTAGTGAAACTCATATTGCTCAAGAAGAAATACCGATTGCTATCGGTGTACCTTTGTACATTGGTGTTGACTTTGGACTTACTCCAGCCGCAGTTTTTGGTCAGAAGGTTAGAGGTCGTTGGTTAATACAATCAGAGATTGTAGCGATTGATATGGGTATTGTTAGATTTGCAGAACTGTTAAGACAAGAGATAGCAACACGGTTTTCTGGTCTTGATGTAAATATTATTGGTGATCCAGCTGGTGACTTTAGAGCGCAAACAGATGAATCGACTCCATTTCAGATTTTAAGAGGTGCTGGTCTTAGGGCAATACCAGCTCCATCCAATAGTGTTGATCTTAGATTAGAGTCAGTTTCATCACAGTTAACAAAAATGTCAGATGGTCAACCAGCTTTTTTAATAGACAGAAGGTGTCCTTCTCTGATAAAAGGCTTTCAAGGTGGGTATTGTTATAGGAGGATGCAAGTGTCAGGAGAACGCTATGATGACAAACCAGAAAAGAATATGTACTCCCATATTCATGATGCTTTGCAGTATTTAATGTTAGGTGCTGGTGAAGGCAGACAATTAATTTCTGGACAACAACCCCTTTCTTCGTTTAATGCTAAGAGAGACTATGATGTATTTAAAAGAAAACCTATGAAACAAAGATTTAATTTTTGGTCAAGAATGTAAGGAGATTGTACAATGTGTTTTGGTGGTGGTAGTAGTGCGCCTGTTAAAGACCCAGAAGCTGAAAGGCAACAGGAACTTGAAAGAGAAAAACAACAAGCTCAAATTAAAGCAAACAAAGCAGCGCAAGTACAGAGAACTGTTGTTTATAATCAACCATTAGCATCTGGTCCAAAAGAACCAGATACAGTTTCATCTGCTTTGTCAAAAGCTGGTATGCCGAGAAAAAGAATTAAAGGAGCGCAATCTTTAATTACTGGTTCTAGGGGTGGTAAAGGTTTTTATTCAAGATTAGGATAACATTATGCACAAAGAAGCTAAAGACTTTTTACATAAATATGAAAAAGCTAAGACGCATAGAGAAAACTTTATACCATTATTTGAAGAGTGTTATGAATACTCTATGCCTCAAAGAGAATCTTTTTATACTGAATCTGTTGGTCAGAGAAGAGATGAAAAGATATTTGATGAAACAGCAGTAGTTGGTGTACAGGAATTTGCATCTAGGTTACAAGCTGGTTTAGTTCCTAACTTTGCTAGGTGGGCTGACTTTGTTGCTGGTTCTGAAGTACCCAAAGAACAAAGAGAAGAAGTTAATAATGATCTTGATGAAGTTACTGACTATGTGTTTGAGGTATTACAAAACTCTAACTTTGGTCAAGAGGTTCATGAATCTTTTATGGACTTAGCAGTAGGCACTGGTGTACTTCATGTTGCTGAAGGTGATGCAGTACACCCTGTTAATTTTTCTGCTATTCCATTACCTCATGTTGTTTTAGATACTGGACCAGATGATAAGATAGATCATATTTTTAGAGAAAGAAAAGTAAGATATTCTGATTTACCAATACTATATCCTAATGGTTCGTTTAGTCCTAAGATTGCACAACTTATGCAAAATAGTCCAGAAGTAAAAACAAATGTTCTTGAGGTTATTTGTAAAGATTATTCTAAGATAAATGAAGATGCTTTTTTATCTTATGTCATTGAGATGGGTGATAAAGATATAATATCTTTTGATAGCTTTAAAGGAGTAGGATCAAATCCATTTATTTGTTTTCGTTGGTCTAAATGTGCTGGTGAAGTATATGGTCGTGGTCCACTTATGAATGCATTAAGTGCAATTAAAACAACTAACCTTACTGTACAGTTAGTGTTGGAAAATGCACAAATGGCTATCTCTGGTATTTATCAATTGGATGATGATGGTATTATCAATCCAGATACAATTAGTTTAGTACCTGGTACAGTTATACCTAAAGCACCAAACTCTGCTGGATTGCAACCGATTAGGGCTGCTGGTAACTTTGATGTTAGTCAGTTTATTTTAAACGATATGCGTTTAAATATTAAGAGAGCTTTGTATAATGAGATGCTTGGTGATCCTAATAAAACTCCAGCTACTGCTACTGAGATTGCAGAACGTATGGCTGATTTATCCAGACAGATTGGTTCTGCATTTGGTAGGTTACAATCAGAATTGGTACAACCAGTTCTTCAAAGGGTTATATTTATTCTTAAGAAACAAGGTAGAATAGAAATTCCTACTGTAAATGGTAGACAAGTAAAGGTACGTTCTGTATCTCCATTAAGTCAAGGACAAGCAAAGCAAGATATAAACAATACTGCACAATGGATGCAGTTAGTTCAACAAAGTTTTGGTCCAGAGATTATGAATTTATTAGTTAGTGGTGAGGAAGTTGCTAGTCATTTAGCTAAGAAATTCAATGTACCAGATAGTTTAATTAGAGATGCAAGTGAAAGACAAGAGCTTGTACAGTTAATGCAACAGGCTCAACAGTTGCAACAAGCTCAACAACAACAGGGAGAGGAAGTTGTCCAACAATAAACATATTGGTGTAGATGGAATAGAAAGAAGTAAACAAGAAGATATAAGAATAAGTATGGATATACAATCCTTATTTAAAACACCGAATGGTCAATCGGTATTAAAGTATTTAAGAAAACTTACAATAGAATATGTTAATGGTCCGAATATAAGTGATAGTGCTTTACGTCATCATGAGGGTCAAAGATATTTGTATGCTATTATAGAACGTAGAATTAATCATGCTGAAAAGGAGAGCAGTAATGTCTGAAGAAACACAAACAGTATCAGAAGCAATGGAACAACAGACCCCTGACATAAGTGACAGAAGTGACATAAAATCAGAGGAAAAGGATTTTGTAACTGCTGAAGATCAAGCACCAGCAAGACCAGAGTGGTTACCAGAAAAGTTTAAAACACCAGAAGCTTTGTTAGAATCGTATAGTAATCTTGAGAAGAAACAAGGTCAGAAAGAAAGTGATTTAAGAGAAGCTTGGGAAAAAGAATTAAATGAACAAGCTTATGCTGATAGACCAGAAAGTGCTGGTGATTATGTATTACCTAAAAGTATTGATGAATCTTTAGCTCCAGATAATAAAATGCTAGATTGGTGGTCTAAGTTTTCTTGGGAAAATGGTATGAGCCAAGAAGAATTTGAAGCTGGTATTAATATGTTTGAACAAGAAAGAGAATCAATAATTGGTTCTATTGAGTCTAATAGGGAAGATGAAGTAAAGAAACTTGGTGATAATGCAGAAGAAAGAATACAAGCTACTGCATTATTTGCACAAAAGTTTTTTCCAGAAAACCTTATGCCAGCTATAGAAAGACTTACAGAAACATCTGAAGGTATACAAGCAATAGAACATATTATGGAAAGTATAAAGCAAGGTGGTAATATAGATACTGAACCAGCTAATCGTTTAGATTTACAGACTTTAGAGTCTATGATGAATGATGAACGATATTGGAATCCAGCTAAGAAAGATTTAAATTATATCCGTGAAGTAACAGAAGGTTATAATAAATTAAATGGAGTAGGATAATTGTTATCTTGTGTTCATTCTAATTTAGATCATGTAGATTATTTGTGTGTTAATCTTCGTGATGAAGATGAAGAAGAATTAAAAGCTATGAACATAGATGGTCGCTATGCTTTAGCTTTTCCATTTACACAAAATCATTCTCTTACATTTACTATTCTTGATGATGAAACACCATTAGCTATGTTTGGTACAATACCAGCTAGAAACAATGAAGCTAGAATATGGATGCTTTGTACAAATGAATTTCAAAACAATTATAGAGAAATTTGCAGACACGCTAGAGATTTTATTGAGTTGTTGCAATCTAGTTACAGTACTATTTATAACGTCGTTCCAGCTAATAATAAAAGGACAATACGTTTTTTAAGGTTCTGTGGCTTCCAGTTTAGTGAGAAAATAAATATTAATGATGTAGATTTTATTAAATTTTTTCGTTGCAATAGTTTTTATAATGATGTTAATAATAAAGAGTCACGACCTGTAATGCACTGAGCAACCCTTTATGGATAATTGCTATGAGGTGATCTAATCAGATAATCGCATAGACATTATTGAAACTTTATAGAGGAAATGCTTATGGCAAATACTATATCTACAGCCTTTATAAAACAGTTTGAATCTGAAGTTCATATTGCCTATCAAAGAATGGGTAGTAAATTACGTAACACAGTTCGTACTGTTTCCAATGTTACTGGTAATGTTGTACGTTTTCAGAAGATTGGTACTGGCTCTGCATCAACTAAATCAAGAAATGGTTTAGTTACTCCAATGGAATTAGCTCACACTAATGTTGAATGTACTATGGCTGATTATTATGCAGCTGAGTATATCGATAAGTTAGACGAGCTAAAAACTAACATTGATGAAAGACAAGCTGTTGCAAAAAGTGCGGCGGCTGCATTAGGTCGTAAAACAGATGAAATACTCTACACTGCTATGGATTCTGGTGCTAATAGCACACAGATTCATGACACAAGTGGAGCTATTGAAAAAGCTGATTTACTTACTTTGTTTGAAACTATGGGTGCAGCTAACATTCCAGAAGATGGTGGAAGATACTTAGCTATGAATCCAAAAGGTTTTGCTGATTTATTTTTAATAAATGAATTTGCAAGTTCAGACTATGTTGGTGATCAAAACCTTCCTTATGCTGGTGGAATGACTATGAAAAACTTTTTAGGTTTTCAAATCTTTTCTACTTCAGCAGTAACTGCTGGTAAGAATATGGCATATCATACTTCTGCTATTGGTTTAGGAATTGGTGCTGATGTATCAACTGAATTAAATTATGTGCCAGAAAGAGCTGCACATTTAACTACATCTATGATGAGCATGGGTGCTGTTGTTATTGATGACAATGGTATTTATGAAGTCCTAGATAATAATACATAGGAGGTAATTATATGGCTTATAGTGCTTCTGGTTTAACCCTTTGGACTATGAACGGAGATGGTCCAAAACTCTGGAACTACTCAACAACAGATACAATTGCAACTGTTAATAGTGCAGGTTATTTTAATGATGCTGCAAATATGTTAAATGTTCGTGATGTTATCTGTGTTTCAGATACCAATGCTCCAACGACTCATTGGGTAAACGTACTATCAAACACTGGTTCTGTAGTAGATGTATCAGATGGTACAGCTATTGTAGAAACAGATGGTGACTAATAGAGGAGGGGAGGGGTAAAACCCTCCCTTTTAAAATATGGCATTAACTCCAAGTGAAGCAAATACAGCACTTGATATTTGTAGTAGAGCTTTAATTTTAATTGGAGCAGAACCAATTAGTTCTTTTGATGATGGTTCAACGGAAGCCTTAGTATGTGTTAATCTTTATGAAGATGTAGTTCGTACTGCATTAACAAATACTAGATGGAGATTTGCTACTAATCAAAAACAAATAAATAGATTAACAGATATACCAACAGGTAGATTTAACTTTGCATATCAAATACCACAAGATAATCTTATGGTTCATGCTGTAACTGTAAATGATAATTTAATTGAGTATCAAATTTATGGTGATTTAATTTATTCAAACACATCAGAAAATGATGTAGTTATTGCAGATTATTCTTTTAGGGCATCTGAATTAGATTTTCCTAGTTATTTTACATTAGCAGTACAGTTTTCTTTATCTGTTATATTAGCAACTTCTATAGCAAGAGATGCAAGTTTAGCACAATTAATGACTGTTAGAGCAGATGGTGCAATGGCTAAAGCTAGAAGTTTAGATTCACAACAACAAACTACAAGAAGGCTTGAAACAAATAGGTTTATAACTGCAAGGCAAAGTTAATGCAGACATTTAGAATACCATTTACTAATTTTCAATTTGGTGAAATTAGTCCATCTATGATAGGTAGAACAGATGCAGAGGTATATAACAAATCTGCACAAAAGCTAACTAACTTTTTTATTCGTAATGAAGGTGGTGTTATTAAAAGACCAGGTTTCAAAAAGAAATTAAATCTTGGTGCATCTGCTGGTACTACGGATATTGGTTTAAGAATTATTCCTTTTATATTTAGTGATGATGAAAGATACATCATTGGTTTTACTGCTAATAGTATTAAGATAATAATACTTGATTTTGATTCTAACGGTTCTCCCTCCAGTGGTGCAGTAACTTTGTTACAAACTATTACAACAGATATAGATGGTAACAACCTCCCATTTACTGCATCACTTATTAAAGAAATAAACTTTGCACAAACTGGTGACGTAATGTTTTTATGTCATAATACTATGCAAACTTTAAAGCTGGTAAGAACTTCATTAATTACTTTTGAAGTATCTAATTTTACTTTTGATAAAAGAGCAGACAACAAACAAACGTATCAACCTTACTTTAGCTTCCAGCCACAGAATTTTACTATGACTCCTAGTGGTACATCTGGTTCTATAACTTTGACAGTTAAACCAACTGGTACAGTTAATAATTGGGCTAGTGGTCAATCTTATACAATTGGTACTTTGGTAAAAGATACCAATGCTAATTTAATATACAGAGTTAATACTGCACATACATCAAGTGGTGCTGAACCTTTATCTACAAATGCTAATGCAACAAAGTATTCTGCACAAAATTACTTTGATACAACAGGTAATATATCTGGTAGTAATTATCCAGACTCTAAACATATTGGGATTACTATGAAGTTTAGAGGTCAAGAGATATTAATTACTTCTGTACAATCTGGTTCTCAAGCTACTGGTACTGTACAAGAAGAATTATTTACTAAGCTTGATATAAATGCTTTAAGAACAGTTAAAGGTTCTCCTAATATAGAAGTTACTATGCCTTTACATAATTTAAATGCTGGTGATAGTTTTACTATTTCAGAAACTACAGACGTTGGTGGTATAACCAACACTAATTTAAATGGAACATATAGTGTTGAGACAATAGTTGATGATAATAAATTTACTTATAATTGTGGATCAAGTGCTAATAACTCTGAAGATGGTGGTGGTGCGCCTAAGATAGTTTCAGCTTCAGAAAGCTCTGACTTTGAAGAACAGTCTTTCTCTGAGTATCGTGGTTTTCCAAGAGCTATTTGTTTTCATGAAGGTAGGCTTTGGTTTGGTGGAACAACATCACAACCAGACGGTTTGTTTGGTAGTAAGACAAATCAGTTCTTTGACTTTAATGTTGGTAGTGCATTAGATAATGAGTCAATACAACTTAACAGTAGTATTGGTCAGTTAGATAGTATTAAACATTTAATATCAAATAGAGATTTACAAGTCTTTACTGAAAGCTCTGAGTTTATTGTACCAGCTTATCAGAACACACCTATTACTCCATTGAATGCTATGATTCGTAGACAAACTCCTTATGGAGTTAGTCATGTAAAGCCTGTTGTGTTTGATGGTGCAACTATTTATGTACAACGATCTGGTACTGTTATGAGAGAGTTTATCTTTTCAGATAAAGAGAATGCTTATATTTCTAATAGTGTATCTACACTATCATCTCATTTGATAACAAATCCAAATGATATGACATCATTGCAAGCAGCAATTAACAGACCGGAATCTTATATATTCATTGTTAATACTGATGGTAAGATGGCAGTATTTAATTCTAATCGTGCTGAACAGAAAGCTGGATATACAGAGTTTACTTTTAATAGCACTGGTAGTTTTAAGTCGGTATGTACTGTTGATGAAAGAGTATTTTGTATTGTAGATAACAATGCTGGTGGTGGTACTAAATATTTTTATCTGGTTGAATTAGATAACACAACTAATTTAGATATGTCAGTTAGTGCATCTGGAAGTAATGGTGTATTTACAGTAGGAAATGGTTCTGGAGAAACCTTTGATAATGGTGCTGTACTAGATGTTATTGATGGTAATAACTATCTTGGTCAGCATACAGTAAGTGGTAATCAAATTAATGTTGCTAGCATTGATAGTTCATTATCAAGTGTTGAAATAGGATATGGTATTACACCAGAGTTAAAAACAAATCCATTGGATATTAATACATCAGAGGGTCCAACAACAGGTATGCTTAGAGGTTTAGGTCGTGTTGTTGTTGACATTCGTGATACTTTATCTATGACAATAAACTCTAAGAATTTAGAAATTAGGAATGTAACAGATGATCCTTCTCTTCCTAGAAGCTCAATATCTGGTAAAAGAGAAATAAGATTATTAGGTTATAGTCGTGATCCACAAATAACAATTAGTCAACAACATCCATTATCTATGCAAGTTAATAGCATAGTAGCAGAGGTACAAATATAATGAATCCATTTACAGGTTTAGCAGTTTTATCTGGAGTACTTAGTATTATGACTGGTATTCAAGCTGGCAATGAAGCAATGAGAAAAGCAAGACAATCAGCTTATGATATTAAGTTAGAAAGAGAGAATGCAAAGATACAAGCTATGGCTCAACACAATGAAAGATATGCTGAGTATGAAACAATCATGGCACAATCAGAAGCTTGGTTAGGTTTTGCTAGCAGAGGTTATGATCCATCAACTATGGCTGGTTTTAAGAGATCAAAGAAAGAATTACAAAAAGATATTGGTAGTATTAACTACACATCTTTAATGAGAGATTATAGATTAAGAGCAAAGCAACAAGAGGTTCTTTCATCTGGTGAGTATGCACGAACTGCTGCAATAACAACTGGATTTAACAATGCTATTCAGATGGCATATCGGCATCAAACAACAAAGTTTGGAGTATAGATGGCTATAGGTGTATATAAAAGTAAAGTATCAATACCAGAGATAGGTATTAATGTAGCAAGTTCTAATACAAAAACAAACTCTCTGCAAAGTATTTCTAATTCTTACGCACAAACATCTAATTTATTTTTTCAAGCTGCTGGTGATGAAGCTAAGAAGGTAGCTACTGAGTTTGGTATGTCTGTTCCTATTGAAAAGGTAATGGGTATTAATGGTGATACTGGTATGCCAGAGGCTTACAGTTTACCAGAAAATTATGGAACAATAGCTATGGATGCTTTTAAGCGAGTTATTGACCAGAGATTCTTTGAAGCTATTGAGAATGATTATAGAGCTAAAGCTAAAGAATTATATACTAAATATTCTTTAGATGTAGCTGGTTTTGAAAATGCTTTCTTAGGATATACTGCTGAAGTAGTAGATGTTGCTCAAGGAAAGTTTAAAGAGTTTGCAAGAGAATTAGGTATTAACCAGACTAAAGGTTATGTAGCTAATATACGTTCTAATATTTATCAAGAAAGTTTAAGAAAAGCACAAGAGTTAAACCAAAAACAAAATGTTGATTTTATAGATATAATGCTTAATGGATCATTTAATTTTCAAAATCAACTTAATCAATTTGGTGTTCCTCGTGGTAGTGATTTTGGTGACTATCCAGATAGTTTTATACAAGATTCAATTAATGGATTTAGGGCAAGCAAACAAGCTTTAATAGATTCTGGTACAACAACAGAGGGAGAAGTTTTTGAAACAATAAGAGATGGTGTAAATATATTTTTACAAGGTAGATTAAATACTATTTTAAATGATGAATTTTTTAAGAATAGTAGAGTTAATTCAGATATATTTATTAACTCAGTTAAATTAAGACGCACTCATAAAAATTTACCAAAAGAAGCAAATGAATTTATAAGAAGTTTTCTAAGTATTAATCCTAGTCAACAAATGGTTAATGACATGGTTACTATTTATAAAGGTGACCAGACATTATTTGAATCACATAGACAAAGTTTAGCTGAGAATGCCACTACTAGACAAGATTCCATTAATAAAGTTCAACAAAGAAAACAAGAATTTAAACAAGCTAATGATGTAAATAATTTTAAATACTTAATACAAAGAATAAAAGATCAAGAATTAAATAATGAAATTCGTAGTTATGGTGATATAAAAAATACTTTTTATGCAGGTAGAATAGAACATGACACTAATCAATTAAATAATAAATTAGACCCAAACAGAGGTTATCAAGGCGATAATGGAATATCAACATTGCTAGATGATGCTGAAGGAGAAATTTTAAATCAAGGTTTTACAAATATTATTAAAAAAGTTGCTAATGCAATATCTACAGATACAAGTTCAGATACAATAAAAGATATAGAAGCTTTTATAATGAGTGCTTATAGTGGTTCTGTTAAGCCAAATGAAGTTGATGAAAATTTGCTTGGTATACCAGCTGCAACTGAATTAAAAAATCTTTTAACACATTATCCTATTCCAGAAAATGTTGTAAAAGGATTTAAAAAAGAAAATGAATTTCAAAATCTAGATAGAATATTACAAAAAAGAATAGCACAAGAAAAGATAGATGCTCAATTACAAAAAGAAGATAGAGAAATTTTCCAAGCAAATCAATTAAGTATAAATAGAGATGTATTTTATGATAGATTTGATAATCAAAGTTTTAATATTCTTGATGAATTAAAAACAACAGGTAATTTTAATGAGGAATCCTACAATAAGTTATTGAACGATTTAAATTCACAAACAATGGTTAGAGGTGAGTTTGGTGGTAAATCTATATTAAGTGATGAGAAAAAAAATGAGTTAGAGAAAAAATTTAAAAGTGATGTTGCTTCTCAGTTAATTGCAAATGAATTAATTAATTTTATAATAGAATCTGAAGGTACAGCAAAAGGTTTAGGCAAAGAAGATGTAAAACAAATAAGAGATTATTTTGATAGTGGATCAAAAGATATACCTATACCAGAACCACTAAGAGTAAAGTTATCTCAATTAGAAAGAGAGTTTAACTTTAATGTAGTTGATAAAAAAAGAATGTTTCAATCTATATTAGATAATTATAATGAGTATTATGATAAGAAAGAAGCTTTTAAAAATGAAATAAGATTTTACAATAGTCTTACAACAGGTGATAGAACAAATGTAGATGGTAACCTTGTTGATAATGCAATAAGAAAAAGACATCAAATAGGTGATTTACCTTTTGATCCTTTCGATCATTATACATCACAGGATAGAAAGTTTGATCTACCATTATTAGAAATGATAGCTAATGATAATGTTGGTAATGAACTATTTAAGGTTGTTAAAACATTTGCTAGTGATCCATCTAACTCTGCTTTTGAAAATAGAAATATGAATTTTTTTATTAATTTTTTAAGAACTTTAAAACAGTTTCCAAGTGGTAATGGCAATCAAACAATAGATATTGTACCTACTAAGTTTACAAACGATCCAGAAATAGCAAGATTATTTACTATTCTTGATATGACAGCAAGAGATGTAAACATTGATATATCATCTATTAAATCTAATATTGATTTAGTAAATAGTAATATTGGTTTGTATAAAACTTGGTTAGATGAAAATAAAGATGATTTTAGAAATGATTCATTAGAAGATGAGATAAATAAACAACTAGGAACAAAAGGGTTAAGTCGTTTTAATAGTGCTAATTTTTTTAAGATGATAGATAATGAGTTGCCTGTTGCTGTTGCTTTAGGAACTGTAAGAGATAAAGCTTCTTTAGGTGTCTTTTTAAACAAAAGATATGGAGAAAGATACATTCAAAGTTCTGAGGTTCTTGAAAACTTTAATGATCCATCTGGAACAAATCGTACTAATAAAGCTTTAGAGATAACTATTCCTAATAAAGAAGTAAGAGATGCTACAAAAGATAGTATGATTTTAGAAGTTGCTATGCCTTTTTGGAAAGATCATCTTACAAGAATTGGTTCATCAATGGTTGAAGATGGTTTTGCATTAAAGTTTGGAGATAAGTTATATCCTAGTAAAAAAGATTATAAACCAGATAATATAATAAGTATTATTATATCACCTAAACATAAGACAGATAATGACCCTATTGATGTTATCAGTACACTAGCTGATGGTTTTGAATATGCAGATAGGGGTATGTCTTTACCTAGAGAAGAATTATATGGTATGTTTTACAAAGGAAAAGGTATGTCAAGTCATATGCCTATGGGTGGGTTAATGAAAAAAAATCAACTTGATCCACTAACAGAACATCATTATCAAACTATAGCAGATGGTAATTTTGTACAAAGAAACAATTTAACAAGTACAGTTTATGCTTCTACACTAGGTTTTGAAGTTAATGGTATTGAAGCACATTTCTTACTACCTACTGTTTGGGATGGTAGGATAATGCCAATTAATACAGAAGAAGAAATTTCAGCTTTAGTTCAAAGAATAGAATCTACTGGTAAATCTGTTTTTGATTATCCTTCTTTTAGCACACCATTAGAAGCTCAACAATATTATGAAGATGTAAAATTAAAATGGGCTAATATTGGTACAGATTCAGATGCTGCTTCATATCTTTTAGAAGTAAATAGTTTTGATTCAACTGATATTTTAACTGTAAATCCTTTTGATATTGCAGCTAAGTTTAATCGTTTAAAAAATATTGAACTTAATAATAAGTTAATAAAAGATGAAATGCGTGAGATGAATAAGTTAATATCAGATTATCGTCATACAAAGCTTTATAATATGCCATATAAGTTTAGACCACCAAATGAATTGTCTTTAGAAAAATCAAGAGAGTTAGTAAAAGAAATACAAATAGAAACTATTGATAAAAGAAATATAAAAAAAATGAATATAGTAGCACAGTTAAAATCAAATGTGCAACCAGTTAAAGATAACTTACAAGATTTTTTTATAAATTTATATTCAAGTCATTATGTAGATTTAGATGGATTGCCAGGTATAAATCAAATGGGTGTTCCTGAAAGTGGTGAACTATCTAATGAAACCATTGAGGCTATGCGATTAATAATGAGTAATCAATAATGGATTTAGAAGATATAAAAAAAGGTATTGTTCCAGATAACATAGGTTTAGCAAACGATAATAGACAAACTTATTCTACTGCTGTTCCTAGAAAAAGTAGTTTTTCAGAAGCATGGTCAGCCATGATGGGTATAAGTTATGGTTCAATGTTATTTGAAGTAGATAATTATTTAAAACATAATGCAAGTTTGTTTGATGATTTAGATAACGGTAACTTTAATGCATTAACATCAACTGATCCATTTATTGTAGAACAATTAGAAAGTTTAAATAATAGAGATATAAAAAATGATTTGATATTTGCTAGAAATAAAGAACATTTTTTAGGAATGATTGAGCAAAAATATCGTAGACTTGAGCAACATAAAACATTAGAAAATACAAGTTGGTCTACTTATATACCAGCATTAATAGCTGATCCTATAAATGGTGCTACAATTTTCTTTCCTATATTGCGTAGCAAATCTGTATGGGATGCTATGCGTAAATCAGCATTAATGACTACAGCTATTGTTGGACCACTTGAAACTGGTAGAGTATATGCTGATCCTACAGTTTCACCAATGGAAGGTTTGGCTACAACAACTGCATCTGTTCTTTTTAGTAGTGCTTTAACTGGTGTTGGTAGAGGTATATCAGATTACTTTACCAACAGAGCAAGAAAAGAAATATATAATCAAGTTACATCTGAAATGATAGCTACTGGTACGTTTAAACCAGATGGTATTTATAGAGATAGTAATGGAATGTTGCATGGTAACTTTACAGAGAATGTAAAGATAGCAAGATCAAGTGGTAAATCTATTTTTGATACATCAGAAGAAGAACTTACTAAGATATTTAAAAACTTTTCTTATAATAAAATTATTACTAATCAAGCAAAAGTAAATGAATATCTAAGAAAAGAGAATAAAAATTTAACAGGAATACTTGGTGTTAATGGAAAAGACGGAAATATATATTTAAACTTTGAAGCTATAAAACGTAGTTACAAAGATTTTAAAAGTAAAACAAAAAGCAAAGCTGCAATACAACAATATAAAACACAATTAAAACAAGTTTATGATAATAAAGAAATTTCTGAAGCAACTTATAGACATCATTTAAATAAAATAAAACATATAGATTTATTTAATAATGTTGATGAATATGCTAAGTTTATTTTATTACACGAATTACATCATACTACAAATCCAAGATTAAAATATGAGCGTTTAGGTTTGTATGAAGATCGTATTGATAATCTTGCACTTAACTTTCTTAGAGATGAAAGAAGTATAAGTGAGTATTCTGTTTTTAGAGATGGTGTTAAAACCAAAATTAATCCAGATGATATTCCAGTATTAGATAATCCAAATAGTTTTGATACTAGTGGTTCTGGTGCTTTCTTAAACTCATGGGCTTACAAAGCTATACCTACTCCTTATAAAAATTTTATTATGAACAAAGCTATTAATGATGATGTAAAAGAATTAATGCACAAATTAGGAAGTGACATGGGTATGAAGATGCAAAAGAATGCTCTTGGTATTCCTTCTGATTTTAGTGTTCATATAAAATCTAATACAGATCATGGCAAATGGGTAAGAGTATATGATGATATAATGAAAATATACTCTGAAGATACTAATAAGAAAGTAACTGGTGTATTAGATTATAGAATATGGGGTGCTAAAACCTTTGATGATTGGATGAAGAACGTAAACAGACGTATGGTTTTTAATGATTTAGATGGTGTTACTGCTGGTGAAAAGAAAGCTATTAAAATGTTTCAAAACTTTTGGAAAGAATGGGAACAAAGATTAATTGATGTTAATATGATTGGTACTCATCGTGGTTTGATTAATGAGATAGCTAGATTGGAAATAAGATTAAAAGAACTTGAAGCAACGCCAGCAATAAAAGGTGATTTAGATTACAATAAATTACAAATAGAAAGATACAAAGGTAAATTAGATGAGCTAAGATCAGATTTAAGTGCTAAAGTTGATACTTCTGTGCCTCAAAATGAAATGAGTTTTTATGCTAGGTATTGGAATCATGATATGATTCTAGCTAATAAAGAAAAATTTACACAAATATTAGAAAAATGGTATGCACAAAATCCATATATATATGAGAAAGGTGTACAAAAATTATTATCAACAAATCCAGCAAGTGTAAGAAAAAGAGCAGATGAAACAGTATCAAAGATACTAGGTGAAACAGATGGTAACTTTGAACAATCTTTTGCTGGTTATAGTTCTAAACATACAAGACATAGAAACTTAAACATACCTAATAAACTTGTTTGGGAATTTATAGAACAAAATCCTATTAGTGTTATGAAGAACTATACAACAAGAGTTTCTCCAGAATATCATTTTAAAAATGATTTTAATGGTAGGTCATTAGAAGATGTGCAAGAGTTTATTTACAATAGTGTATCTAAATCTAGTAATGTTAAATCAGCACAAAAAGCAGTTATGCAATTTACACATATGTATGATCGTGTTGTTGGTAATGTTGTTAAAGACCCAACTAAATTAAATCAAAGAGTCAGACAAGTGCTTAGTGACTTAGCTGGTTTAACTTATTTAGGTTCTGCTGGTTTTGCAACACTTACTGACTATGCAGCAATAGCTTTGCAAAGGGAAGCTGGTGCTTGGTTAAAGTTATCTTTTTCAATTATGGATGGTCAGAAAATATCTTTAAATGCCAAAGAAGGTAGATATGCTGGTGAAGCTTTGGACATATTAAAAAATATGGAAGGTTTGAGATTGATAGATGATCTATCAAATAGAACAATAGATCGTGGATTATATAGTAAAGTTGCTGGTAAAGCCAAACAATTATTTTATTCTACAAACTTATTGGGTCCAGCTACAAACCTTGCAAAAAGATTAGAGTCTATCTTTAGAGCGCATCAAATTATAGAAGATGCAATTAGTATTCAAAACAAAACAGCATCTAAACAAACTGTAGAAATGATGGCTAAGATGGGGTTTGGTATAAAAGAAATAGAAGAGATAGCTAAAAAAGCACCTTATGAAAGAAATACACCAAAAGGTTTATACTTAGCTAACTCTGATGGATGGTTAAAAGCTGGTGTTTCACGTGAAACATTAGATAAATTTAGAAATTCAATGAACGCTGGTATTTTTAATACTGTTATTATGGCATCACCAGCAGATAAACCTATTATGATGGATGGTGTTTTTTATGTGCCTTGGCGTGTTGCTAAATATATTCCGGGAATGACAGAAAGCAAATCAGTTCGTGGTTATTCAAGAATAGAGAATGGTTTATTTTCATTGCCTTTTGCTTTTATGTCTTACTCGTTTGGTGCGGCAAATAAAATTACAGCAAGCTTGGCACAGAATACATTAAAGAATAAAGCTATGGGTTTTACTATGGCTATGGGTTTAGCTTATATGGGTTTACAATTACGATACAGAAACAGACCCTATGTATTAGAAAATATGTCTACTGAAGATAAGATAGCAAGAACATTTGATTATTCTGGTTTAGCTGCAATATACTCTGATATGTTTTACAGAGGATTATCTATTGGTACTAACTTAGGTTACTTTGAAAACTCACCAGTTAATCCAAAGTTTATATCTAAAGATAAAGCAGAAAGACCAATGGATGCTGCACTAGAAGTTATAGGCGCACCAGCTTCATTGCTTTGGGAATATAAAAGAGGTGTTGTTGATTTTTATAATGGTGAAGTTAATGAGGGTGTAAAGAGATTCCAAAGAAATTTACCGTTTGCTAAGATATGGTGGATGGAGAATTTAAGTAAAGACATAGGAAAGGTAGTAGGCAGATGGTAATTTTTATTGAAAATATAATTAAAAGAGGTATGATTCAGCCATGACTATAGATTTAACAGATAAACCACCACGAATATCGTATACAGTAGGTCAAGGTGTAACAACAACTTCGTTTGATACAGACTTTGAATTTTTTGATGCAACAGATTTAAAGGTAGTTGTTGATGGAACAACTAAAACAATTACTGAACACTATACAGTTAGTGGTGGGAATGGTTCTACAGGCACAGTAACTATGTCAGTTACTGGTGCAACAGGTGGAAGTACAGTAATTATATATAGAGAAATACCATTAAGTAGATCAACTGACTTTCCAACATCTGGTGCTTTTCCTATAGCTACACTTAATACAGAATTAGACAGAACGGTTGCTTTGTTTGATGATCGTAAGGATCGTATTGATAGATCGATAAGATTACTTGATACAGATGATGCAGCAACTATGACACTACCAGCAAAAGCAAACAGAGTAGGTACTGTTCTTGGTTTTAACGCTACAACAGGTGCAGTAGAAGCTGGACCAACAATAGCAAATGTAAGTTCACTTTCTTCTATTACGTCTAATATTAACGCATTAGGACCAATAGCAGCAGATATAACAACATTAGCACATATACAAGATGGTACTTCAGCAACAAATGCAATTACAAAAGTAAGTGCAATACAAAGTCATGTTACAACTGTAGCTGGAATAGACAGTAATGTAACAACTGTTGCTGGTAAAGCAAGTTTAATCACCTCTGACTTTGCAGCTGATATGGCATTAGTTACAGCCGATTTTGTTGCTGACGTAAATACATTAGCAACATCAAATATTGTTGATGATTTAAATATACTTGCAACATCAGATATTGTTGATGACATGGCTTTACTTGCTACAAGTGATAATGTAACAGCAATGGGAAAACTAGGTGATGACACTGTTATTCAACATATGGCTAATTTAAATGCTAGTAATGTAATTACAAATATTGGGACTGTTGCAACAAATACTGAAAACGTAAATAAATTTGCAAATAGATATAGAATAGAATCTTCAGCTCCAACATCATCATTAGATGCTGGTGATTTATATTTTAATACAACTACAAATAGATTAAGTTACTATGATGGTTCTGCTTGGAAATTAACAGGAGAATCTGCGGAAAGAACAATTACTACACACACAGTTACATCTGCTGGAACACAAACTATAAGTGTTTCTTACACTGTGGGATTGGTGGATGTTTATTTAAATGGAGTAAAGTTAAGTATTTCAAGTGGTGATGCTACTGCATCTAATGGATCATCAGTTGTTGTAACTGGTGCAAGCATTGGAGATATAATTGAGGTTGTTGCTTTATCTCCAGTTGATATTGCTACTCTTGGAACAGCATCTAGTAAAAATGTGGGTATAGCAAATAATAATATACCTATTTTTACTAGTGGTGTAGCTGACAATGATTATCTTAAAGTAGATGGAACAACAATAGAAGGTCGAGATGCAGGTCAAGTGTTATCAGATATAGGTGCTGCTGCTTTAGCTGGAGCTACATTTACTGGTGGCATTAAAGAACAATCAACTGCAGGTGCTTTAAGCAATAGTAATCAAACACTTACATTAGATTTATCTCTTTCAAATAATTTTACACTTACAACTGCAGCAGCTATTACTAATTTTGTTGTAAATAATCATACTGATGGTCAAGCAAGTATATTTACACTTAGAGTTACTTATTCAAATAGCGCCCACGACATTACCTGGACAAATACTAGCACTTCTGTATCTGTAAAATGGAGTGGTGGAACTGCACCTACACAAAGTGACAGTGGTACAGATTTATATGTTTTCTTTGCAGACGCTTCTTCTAGTAATGTTCCTACAACTATCTATGGCTTTACAGCTGGTCAGGCAATGGCATGAGTAGTAACAAAAAATTACTAAAGGTTACAGCTACATCTGATCCTTTAAATGTAGAAGATGTATTTAGCACCCATCTTTATAAAGGAACAGGTACTAATGGCCATCAAATTGTTAATGGAATTGATTTAACTCAAGGTGGAATGGTTTGGATAAAAAATCGTGATGGTAGTAATGGTGGTGTAATGGACACTGCCAGAGGTGTTGGTAAAATATTTCAAACTCATAATAATAGTGCAGAAGAAACAGAAGCAGGTAGTTATGGTTTAGCGTCTTTTAATGATGATGGGTTTCTTCTTAATCAAGAATTTCATGGTAGTACAAATGCAGCATCACATTATGTATCTTATACATTTAGAAAAGCACAAAAGTTTTTTGATGTTGTAACTTATAGTGGAACTGGTTCTGCTCGTACACTTTCACATTCTTTAGGTTCTGTGCCGGGAATGGTTATTATTAAAAGAAGAGATGTAGCTGCTACTTGGATGGTTTGGCATAGATCGTTTCCTAGTCCATCAAATTCAGCTTTATATTTAGATGATACGTCTGATGTAGTTAGTAATTCTGCTTATTGGAATGACACTCATCATACAGCTTCTGCATTATCATTAGGTGACCATTACAATATTAATGCTAGTGGTGGAACGTATGTAGCTTATATTTTTGGACATGATGCTTCTGATGAAGGACTGATACAATGTGGTAAAGTAACTACAGATGCTTCAAGTGTTGTTGACCCAATTAACTTAGGTTTTGAACCTCAGTGGGGATTATTTAAAACTGCTTCTGTTTCTGATTGGGAATTGCATGATACCATGAGAGGGTGGAATATGCATCAGTTAAGAAAGCTTCAACCAAATACAAATGATGGTGAAGTAACTTATACTACACTTAGATATTCTTATATTACAAGTACAGGTTTTGGAACATCAGGTTATTTTGCTGCTAGTAAAGATTTATATTACATGGTTATACGCAAAGCACCAATGGCTGAACCTACTGCTGTAGCTGATGTATTTGCTTCTGGAGTTGGTGGTGTTTCAGTAGCTAATGATGGTACAGTTTTTAATGCAGGTTTTCCTGTTGATAAAACAATTACTTTTCGTAATTTTGCTACTGGTGGCAATCGTGATGTAAGAGATAGAAAGCGTGGAGAAAATATTATATCTACAAACAGTAGTGCTGCTCAGTCCACTGGTAGTACATATGAACGATTAGATAATAGTATTGGTATTGTTAATAGATCAGGAGGTAATGTTGGTCTTAATCAAAATTCTTATTATGCATTTAGAAGAGCGCCTAAGTTTTTTGATATAGTTACTTGGAAGGGAAATGATACTGCTAATAGAAGTATTACTCATCAATTAGGTGCAATTCCTGCAATGATTTGGGCTAAAAAAACAACAGAAACTGTTGGTACTACTAATGCTGATTGGCATGTTCTTCATGCAAATCATGCTATGTCAGGAACTGGGAATAGTTCTACAGGTGGTTTAAAATTAAATGCTACTGGAAATGATTATTATACCCATCAATGGGGTCACACTTATCCAACAAGTACTGCTGTTAATGTATCTTATGTAGCAGATGCACAGATTCAATCATTGAATGATACAAGTGCTACTTATGTGGCTTATTTATTTGGTAATCTAAGTGGTATTAGTAAAGGTGGATCATTTAGTCATACATATGGTTCTAGCACAGATGTAGATTGTGGATTTAGTTCTGGCTCAAGGGTAGTTATTGTAAAAAGAGTTGATGCTAGTGGGACTAATTGGACTGTTTGGGATACTGTACATGGCATTGTATCTGGTAATGACCCTTATCTTCCATTAAATTCAAATAGTTCATATCAGACAGGTAGTGATTACATTGATCCACTAAATAGTGGGTTTCAAATAACTAGTGACTTTAGTTCTGGTACGTTTATTTATTACGCAATCGCAAATTAAGGAATTTATTATGGCTGAGTTTAGACATTCTTCTGGAGCAATCAAAACTGAAAGTGAAATACGAGCAGACAATCCAAATACTTCATTTCCTAGAGGACCACTGTCTACAGAAACATTAACTAGATTAGGGTATGAAGGTGTGTTATCTACACCTAAACCAACTCCATCATCAACAACTAAAATAATTCAGAGAGATGGTGTAGAACAAAACTCTAAAAAGCAATGGGTAGAAAAGTGGAAAGAAGTTAATCGTCACGCTGATTACAAAGATAAAGATGGTAAAACAGTTACTAAAGCATCACAAGATAAAGCTTATCAAACTAGTTTAGATAACACACAAAAAGATGTTTTAAGAAATGAAAGGAAACCACTTCTTGAAGAAGCTGATTGGCAGATACACAAGCTTGAAGATAGTGGTGGTGATGCTAGCAAATGGAAAACTTATCGACAAGAGTTAAGAGATATAACAAAGGCAAGTGACATTTATAATGTGACTTTCCCAAATAAACCTAGTTAGGAGTATAAAATGAGTAGAGCAAAAGACTTAGCATCTCTTGGTGACAATGCTGCAAATTTAGAAAATGCATTAAACAATGTATCTGAAGATAGTTCACCACAATTAGGTGGTGATTTAGACTTGGTAACACATGATGTTGTAACAACTTCAAATAGAGATATTGAATTAAAACCTCATGGTACAGGTAAAGTAAAAGCACCAAGTACTCCAATGTTTCTTAATTTTATACACGAAGAATCAGCAACAAATGCTGCAACTATAAATTTTACAAGTACTTACATTACTGATGATTACGATTTTTATGATGTTGTTTTTTCAGATGTTTCTCCAAATACAGATAATAGTTGGATGGGTATGAGGTTTGGTATTAGTAGTACTGTTTATACTGGTACAGATGATTATATGTATTACTTTTCTCATATTGTTCAACGCCATGCTGATGATTCTGGTGGTGCAGGGGAAAGCACAACTAGTATTAATGGATATGATGCAAGTGCAACTTCTTTCATTATACATAGATGGAATGAATATGGTATGGGTAATCAAAATGGAGAAAGTTACACAGCTAGAGTACGCTGTTTTAATTTAAGATCAACAACAACTTACCCACAAATTAAGATAATGGAAGGTGTTTCAAGAATGCAAAATAATTATTTCGCTACTATTTATCTAAGTATGGGGTGTATGAGAAATAAAAATGGAGCAGATTGTAGAACAGATAAAATAGATTATATTAGATTTTTTCCTTACTATAGTTCTACTGCTGACAACACATTTGCAGGTGGTAAATTCTCTTTATATGGAGGTAAGTTTCATGAGTAGTCATTTTGATGCAGAAGATTTAAAAAACTTAGATGCAATGACAAATAGAATGAAGTTGCAAGATATTCGTTTTAAAAGAAAACCTTTGTTAGAAGAAGCAGATCATAAGATTTGGACACTTGAAGATAAAGGTTCTGATGCTAGTGCTTGGAAAGCTTATAGGGTTAAGCTACGTGATATGATGGATGGAGTTAATGTAGATAATCCAACATTTCCAACTAAACCAAAATAAGGAGGTGATACTATGCCAAGAGGACCGGGAACTTATGGGACTAAAAAAGGTAGACCACCTAAACCGAAAGGCTCAAAGAAGTAATGTTCGATCCAGCATCGATAGCTACTGCTGTTAGTCTATCGACTGCTGCATTTAATAATATAAAGAAAGCATTTGCTATTGGTCGTGATCTAGAAGGTATGTCTAGTGATCTATCAAGATGGATGAAAGCTAGCTCAGATATAGAACAAGCTGTTAAGTCTACAAAAAATCCTCCTTTTTATAAGAAGATGTTAAGTGGTGACTCTGTTGAGGAAGCTGCAATGAAAAGTTTAGTTGCTCAAAAGACTTTAGAAAAGCAACGATATGAATTACAACAGTATGTTAAATTTAAATTTGGTGTTAAAGCTTGGGATGATTTGCTAAAGATGGAAGGTAGTATTCGCAAACAAAGACAAGAGTTAGTTTATAAAAGACAAGAGTTCCAACAGAAATGTATTGAAGGATTCTTTTTTTGTGTGTTATTAGCTACTATTATTGGTTTTATTTTCTTTGTTATCTGGTTGAAGAAGCAACAAAATGTCTGAGAAAGATATTATATTTGTAATGATGGTTCTTTTGTCTTATGTTTGGTGTACATGGTATGAACCAAAATGGTTATTTATTAAGTGAGGTAATATGCCAGCTACAATTATAGATGATTATAAAATATTCCCAAGACTTATGATGCTTGTGGTTACTATCCTAACTTATCAAAGTGTACATTGGTATATGGGATTAGATGATCCAACGATACAACAAAGTGGATTAGTATCTGTTTGTGCTGGAATGCTTACAGGTTGTTTCGCCATATGGATGGGAAAGGAAGTAAAATGAGTTTACTTACCAACTTAATAGCTCCAGCAACACAACTACTAGATAAGTTTATAGAAGATAAAGATCAAAAAGCAAAGCTTGCACATGAGTTAGCAACAATGGCAGACAAGATGGCGCATGATGAACGACTTGCACAAATCTCAGTTAATAAAGAAGAAGCTTCTTCTGGAAGCATTTTTAAAGGTGGCTGGCGTCCTTTCATTGGTTGGGTCTGTGGGATTGCTTTTTTCTATCACTTTGTTTGTCAGCCTATTATTGTTTTTGTAATAGCTGTTGTTGGTATTGATATACCCACACTTCCTAAATTTGAAATGAACACATTGCTTACTGTTCTTGGTGGTATGCTAGGAATTGGAAGCTTACGCACATATGAAAAGCAGAAAGGACTTACAAAATAATGGCTTATAATGATGGTTATGGAGTTAAAGGAAAGTTTACATCTAATACTGGTAAGAAAGCTGCACAACAAAATAAAATAAAACAAGCTTCACAAAAACAAAAAGCAGTAAACTTTAGAGCTAATGAAAAAAAAAATCTAACCAGATCTATTGGGACTGCTGGACCAAAAGTAAGAGCAGATGGTACAGTTAAAGATGACAAACCTACTGCTGCACAAAAGGTTGCATTTAGAGAACAAGAAGATACTTATCGTACTCATTCACCTGGTACTGTAGGGGATAAGTATTATAAAAATCCAGAAGGAACTGGTACTGGTCAAGGTGGTAGTGGTATTCCAAAAGATACAACCAAACAAACAAGTAGTGGTGTTGTAACGACAACAACTCCACCAGTTGAAAGACCAGAGTCTGTAGCACCACAAACTGTTTCACCACTACAAGATGAAGTTATTGTTATTAATTTACCAGCAGAACAACCAACAGAAACATCTACAATGTCTGCATTAACTGTTGAAGAAGCAGCTAGTATATTTGCAACCGACACTATAGAACTTGATAGAGGTAATCAAATACCATTGTTATTAAAAGCTTTTGAAACTCAAACTTCTGCTTTATCGATTAAACCAAGATTAAGTTTAAATAAAAAAGGTACGTTTATTAGAGGCTTTGATGTAAATTTTAAATTTTAGAAAGGGTTATTATGGCATTTAAATTATCAAAGAGAAGTTTAAGTAAGTTAGAAGGTGTGCATCCAGAGTTAGTTAATGTTGTTAAACTGGCTATTACGCTTTCCAAAATAGATTTTGGAGTGACATTTGGCAAGCGAACTAAAAAAGAACAAGAAGCTTTAGTTAAAGCTGGTAGATCAAAGACACATAAAAGCTATCATCTTATTCAAACAGATGGGTACTCTCATGCAGTAGACTTGATGGCTTATGCTAATGGTCCATGTTGGGAGTTAAATGTTTATGATGATCTTTGTGATGCAATGAAAAAAGCTTCAATGCAATTAGGTAACATCCCAATAAAGTGGGGTGCTGCTTGGAGTGAAGGTAGTATTACTAGTTATAAAGGTACTGCTGAAGAAGCTATGAATGCATACATTGATCTTCGTCGTTCTCAAGGTCGACGACCTTTTCTGGATGGTCCCCATTTCGAACTAATGTACTTATAAGTTCTACTGCTAGAGCTGAGTAACCAGCAATATCTTCATAAGAATCTATATGCAATGGGTCTTGTTTTAATCTCATTGCTTTTGTTAGTATCATCATAATACATACATCAAGATAGTTAAACTCTTGACCTTTGTACTCTGACCAAGTCTTAGCTATTGATCTAAGATTGTCGTTAGGGTGTCCATAACTATGTTGTCTTTTGGTGAGGGTGTCACCTACTTTTCTTAGGAATTGTGATCTGTTCATTTGTTTCTCCTTGTAAAAAGAAGAGGCACTAGAGGGTGGTCTAGTGCCTCCCGAGTCTATCGTTTTTTTGAAAGAGAGAGATAGACCCTCTTAAAATGGAATCTCATCATCAATAACTTTAGCTGGTTCTTCTTTAGTAGAAAGAAGGTCAGTAGGTTTTTTGTTTTCTGACACTTGTAAACTAAGATAGTTCTTATTACCACTATGTTGTTTCTTCCATGCAGCTAATCTTAATTTGGTGCCAGCATTTATTTCAAATCTTTCATGACAATTACCAGTATAATCTGGTGATGCACTTAATGCATTATCATTCTCAAACAATGCACATAACTCTGTGTAACATTTAATGATTACCCTTCCAGCTTTAGTCATACTTCTAATCATTACTATCTTATGTTCACTGCCTTCAATGTCAAGCTTTCCCTCTAATATAAAATCATTATTGGGAAAAGGTTGAAACACTGCTCCACTATTTTTATTGTCGTATTCTTCTGCCATTTATCACTCCTTTTTAAAATGGTTTGTTTGGTTTCTTGCCAGTTGATACCCAATCACCATCATCTTCTGTAGAATCATCTGGCATTAGGTTTAGTAATGCTTGTAGTGTATATCTTCTCATGTAAGTTATAGCACCACCAGTTCCTTGTGGACCTTTGTTATTGTTATCTAGTCTTACAGTAGAAAATATTTCAGATTGACTTTTAGTATGGTGTAAACAACAGACTAAAGAATCTGAGGGAATAGCTGCACTTGAATTAAAAGACATTGTAAAACTTACTAATAAATCATTATCTTCCAATGACTTACCTACTGCATCCATAATATCTTTTAGTGTATGGAACTTACCAAACTGTGCATTGCCACTTTGCTTTAGTGGTTTAAATGTTTTTCTAGCTTTAGCTAGTGCTTTGTATACATCATCTTCCATTATCAATCCTCCATACCTAATGCTTTTTTAGGATTTTTTCTAAACGATTCATTGTTATCTTGATATAGTTTCTTAAGATCAGACTCCCAATCTGATAAAGCATCTGCTTTAGTAACCCATCCCCATTGGTTCCATCTTTTTTTATTCCAGATAATATAGCCTTCTCCACATATATCATCCCATTTTAATGTAGCGATTGAATATCTATATTTGCTCATTTCTCTCTCCTAATGAATAACAATTCTAATTGAACCACGCTTATCTCTACGTAATGAAAGCTTGTCTGAATACAATTCTCTTTCATTCGGAGCAATAAGACTCTTTAATTCTTTCTTTGTTTCTTCGTGTTGTGAATGCTGACTTGAAGTTTCAAAGTAATTATCAACAAGACTAATAAAATAATTGTTTTGGTTTCCATTTCTTTTGACCATCTCGTTGATTAATACTTTATCAGTATCAATTTCAACTTGGTCTTGAGTAGGGGGGGAAGTATCAGATGTAACATACTGCCAGAACTGAAACAATCTATCTTTCATAGTCTCAAGATAGTCACCGTTCTTAGCAACATGGACACATTCCCATCTACGATTACCAAACTTATTAGCAAAGTAACAACTGCTTATGTTACTGATAAACATATAGAATTGTAACTGTGGCATATACCTAGTTAGCTGGTCCTCCATCTTATTATATTCATAAGTTTCTTTTGCTTCGACAATCGCCGCCCTGCTTTGGGTGGCGGCGTCGATTGTCCCTTTTAACGGAACACCATTCCAATTCATTTCAAATGTTTTTTGATAGTCAGTTAGTTGTTGTTTGTATTGGATAGTAAACCAATGCAGTATAAACTCTTCATTGTGTATACCGGATTGCACTGTAAAGTTATTTGATAAATCTTCTGGTTGTTCTTTACCAGTTTTGATTGACCATAGTTTAACCCAATCACCATTCATAATTTGAACAGCGTCTGAGCCACCAATAAATCCTATTCTATTGTTCATGGAACACCTCTCTTTCATATGTTCTTATATACTATTGACCCAAAAAAGTAAATAGTTTATTACTGTTTAATAAAGTAGAAAAATGATTTTCTTTATAACCCTGCCTACAATAACTAGGGTAACTTTTTGTTACCCTTTTTTTTTCTTTCACTTATGTTCCAGTATAAACCACCAAAACTTGAACGCTTTACGAAAGTACCCAATTTTTCTGATTCTTTTTTTATTTTTTCTAATGCTATTTGATCTCCTTTAATCAAATCTTTTTTTTGTACTAAACGTTGTTCTTCCCAATCAATATGAAATGTTTCAACTGTTTCATCTGGTCTGGTAAACTCTTGAGGAACATAAGGTAATGATATATCTACTACTCTTGGTTCTCTTAACCATCTATCACGAAATACTTTTATCTTGTGGGTGTACTTTTTAATATCCATAATACTCACTTTCTGGTCTTTTCAATGGGGGTTTCTCTAAATAAAACTCTTCATATTTGTATGTCTTACTGCATTTAAATCCCTCACCATAGATTCTATCTGACCACATTTGGCAAGCTTCTTCAGTATCAAAA
>Ga0160422_10000310_pt1 | contig 29230 bp, 26 predicted proteins | sample Fk160mmetaG_FD_108192 | JGI IMG/M metagenome (GOLD analysis project Ga0160422, IMG submission 108192) | Marine microbial communities from the Central Pacific Ocean - Fk160115 60m metaG | ecosystem: Environmental > Aquatic > Marine > Oceanic > Photic zone | place: The Central Pacific Ocean...
AGGCCTTTCAATAAATTCGTTGTCATTAAAATAGAAATCACCGCCTTCGGTATTCCGATTATAAACAGCAGTTACCTGACTTTGAAAACCCAATACAGGAAAATCTTGCCAGTAAAGGTTTGCGATAAAGATATCATCGTCTCTAATTTTTCGATTTATATGGTTTAACAGACTATTCGAATCTTTTTCGAGACGCCTGAACCACGCTAAATTATATTGAAAGATATTATTATCCCTGTCGCCAAAAAGCCTCACCCCTAGCTGGCTATCCTGAAATAAAAATCCCCTAAAGTCTGACGAAAAAGGCTGAATGCCAATACGGATCGAATCAAAATCGTAGCGATCTGAAACATTACGAATATGGTAATCAATAAAGGCCTCCTGCAACGCGATATGTCTATCAGAGCGTTCTGTTCCCAATCTCGGGTCAGCTTTTAGAACTCTCACTTCTTCCACTTCGACATGATTAAAGTTGAAAACGGGAGTTAAGCGAAACTCATAATCGGGCGGTTTAAACGCGGTATCACCTTTTATCAGTGAGAGGCTAACAATTAGGTTTTCATTAAAAACCCAGCTATCGGCCCCACCAAAAAGATCTACGTCATTTGCATCACGGGTGGCTTGCACACCGACTGGTACTGGAAAACTTCTAGGCTCAAAAACGGTGTCAGAGATGACCGCTAAGTTAAAAAACCAATCCTTGCCAAAGAGCGGCCTATCCCCCTTAAGGGGGTTTCTGTTGTACGGGTCGACTATGCTTTCTTTTACACCAATACTTTCTATGATCCGCCAACGATCTGGTACGGGCAAGAATTTTGACGGGTCGTCGCGTTTTAGAACCGGCGGACGTTTTTTGACCGCTGATGGTAATGGCTTTAGTTTTTCCTTTTTGATTTGTTTAGAAGATCCAGGTCTTTTTCTTTCAAGTGCTTGCGCTAAATCTGTGTAAAGACCAATACTTGTTATTGTAAACAGCAAGGCCGTTGCCGTCGCAACTGGCAACATTAGTTTTTGGGTATCTTTAAAAATCATTTTCCTGAACATGGCGTTTGATCGGCTGAGTCTAAGAATGGCGCAAATGGACAACTTACATATCTGAGACGTGTTCCATTTGCGAAAAGAAGGTCTGCGCGGATACCACGGGGAGCATTACCAATGCCAGTTCCTAACTCCAATCCAGCATTGTGTAATCCCAGTAAGGAAATCATATCATCCTGATCTATACCATCCCCGGAAACGCCAAGTCCGCCAATTAAAACATTGTTACGATAAATTGGAACGCTACCAGGAAAGATTTGTATTCCATTTGGTATTCTTGACTTTGCTGTTTCGGGTCTCAGAGGAAGTGATGTACAACCTGACGCCGTATCCACGCTTGAAAGCCCGAGAAGGAAAGAGCGATGCGCCACTAAATTCGCAGCTACTAAATCCAACTGCAATCCAGTATTGAAAATACTCCATTCCGAAATAGGTTTGCTGAAAGGTCCAGGTGGCGCATTGATTACACCATCTGGCAAATAGGGTCTTGACAGGTTTCCTCCTGATCGATCTGCAAACGCAATACCGTCGCTCAGTGCAGTCGGACCCAAAACTGACCTTGCCTGCAATACATAGTTCCCCAGATTTCCAGCTATTAATTCATTACCTGCATTGCGATTAGAAAAAAAAGCGGCTGTTCGTGCTTTTTGTAAAGATACATCGGTACCAAAAACTGGTCCATCTGGTGTCCGCGCTAACCCTACTATAGCACCATTAGTATCAACCACCGATACCGTAACGTGTGCGTGGTCTCCTAAAGGACGCCTAATTTGGGCGCGTGCCCTAAAAGCAATTGTAAGTGCATTTCGGATAATCGTTCTAACTTCGTTGGCCGTCAGCGCTTCCGGCATTCCTTCGGTTCCATCTCTTGGAGAGAACCTTGGTTGGTTATTACCATCTACGAGAATGAATGCATTTAGCGGGCCGTATTCGCCGGTTGTATTTGCTCTATACCCGGACGCGGGTGTTCCAAAAGCTGTGCCGCGTCTTATAGTTCCGGCAAAGTAGGTGCCTATTTCGGTAAGCCCGCCGACGGATCTATCTAGCCGGTCAAAAGGAACAGCCTCTGATGCTTGAGACTTTAGTGCGCGATAACCTCTGTCGGTGAAACGAAAAGTTTTTCCTTCTACGGTAATACGATTACCCCTAATATCTATCGGAGCCTCGAAACCAACAGTGCCCGCGAGAGCAATTAATTCGTCTAGGTCATTATCAAAATCACCTATGTTTGGGTCAAGACTATATAATCCGTCTGATATCACTCCAATTGCTCCAACAACCTGGTTGTTTTTATATAGAGGAATACCACCAGGATCGGCCGCTAGTCCGAGCGGAGAGCGTTTTGGACCAATTGTGACGGCGGAACTATTTTCGGCAATAACCAAATCAGAACACGGCAGTTGGCTAAACTGAACACCAAAAAGAGGGCCACTAGGCGAAAAACGTTCCTTCGGATTGAAGTGCTCTTGAACGATTTGGCTTGCTGTACGTGTTGTGAAAGCGTTGCCGCTGGATGATAGATACGCTCCCGTTATTGCCTTTGCAATTGCTGCTACAGGGCCTGGAACATCTAGACGTTCTAGTCCACCTTTTCCAGGTACCCCGTTGGGCCGTTTTGGATCAGAAGTCACAACCACGCATCCAACGGGGATATTGCTTAAGCCAACTGTGCAGTCAACACCCGCCGCATTAAATTGTCTATTCGCACCGATCATATTGTAAACGGCTAAAATGTTACCGCTCCTGTCGGATACCGCTATAGCGGCGCCAACGCCTCTAGTGCGGGCTTCATGAATAGCTTGAGCCAAAACGCGTTTTACTTCAATTATCGATAGGCTCTCCTGAACCCATGCGTTAGTTGTTTGTAATAAGGAAATAGTTGCAGTAGCTGCAGCGAGTATCAGAAAACGAAAACAGCTCAGCTTTACGTTTAAAAAAAGAGCTCTCATTGTGTTCTTCTGCCCGCTAAATCAAAAACGCCAAATTTCAATTCTGTTGCAGTACGATATGCAACCATAATCTTTATTGGGAAAAGCTCTTCGCTCAAATCGTCATCTTTGAAGATTTTAAAATTAATTGCATTGCTACTCTTTGGACTGAACGTATCTATCAAATCGTCCAATTTGCCGGACCACGGCACCCAATATCCGAGATTAGTCCGTTGTAGCATATTGCCTGCTGGCGTGTGCGCAGTTATATGAGTTTTCAGAGGAATATCACCTCCAATTTCCACCTGTACGTTTAAACTGGCGCGGTTTGTATCAATCATCGCGTTGGGTAAAACTGAACCCCAAGTTACGAGCTCCAGATTTTCAGAGGCGGCACTAATCGTGGTAGCGCTTAAAGAGAGGAGCAAGAAAAGAATTGATGTGATAATATTTGTAACTTTCAACATCCCTATTATTCTCCCGTCGTTGGTGACATCAGCGCAAGCTTATCGTTGTGGAAGACATGACAACTTATGCACGTGCTAGGTATTTTATCAGAGGTTAGCTGTCCTCCGTGACAATCGCGGCAGCTTTCAATTTTTGGTAAAAGAACGTCAGCACTTGTGGAAGATTGCTCCGCAGCGTGACAGCTTTCACATGATGCGTCCGCATGCGCTTCATGATTAAATACCGAAAGAGGCTGCCAAATATTAGTAACACTGACAGTTTCCACTCTATATTCTGCCGTCTTATCTGACTTCCTTTGCAACTGGTGACAAACGCCACATTGACTGGCTGAAAAAAGATAATTGGTAGCTTGATTTGTTTTTTCGTTGGCCCACTCTAACGCTTCAAGATGCTGTGTCTTTGTTAATTGTGATCCGGGCCTTCTCCGTAAACTTGAAGGTGCCGCCTTTTCATCAATATTTCCACTAAGTGCTAGGTCGGAGAAGTACTCTTTGACCTCTCGTTGTACCGTAGCTGCACTAGCGTGAGGAACGAGTCGCTCCGGTTTATTCGGATCAAAGGAGAGTACATGGCAATCTCCGCAGTGTTCTTCCATGTTTACGGGTTTGAAAAATTGTTTGCTCATGTCTGGAGCATGGCAACTAGCGCATTCTAATTGTTCTTGCTTTCCTGTGCTTGGATTACGCATACGTTCTGCGATTAGATGAACGTCATGCGGAAATTTCAAATTAGAATTTTCCTTTGGTGTTTCATCCAGGCTTATTCGCGCTTGCTTGCCGGCGGAAGCATCAACCCAAACTGTTGGCTTAAACTGAGGGTGATTAAGCCCAAAGTCTGAGGCGTTGATCAGTTTTGTGCCCTTCGCTATCGCTTCAAGGTTTGTATGGCAATCTGAGCACAAGGCTTGTTGAGATGCCCTCAAGGGCTCTGGGCCCTGATGATCTGTATGACATGACGCGCAACGGGTAGAATTTAAATCTGGGTTTGTAAACTTTGCCGTATCTAAGTGCGCATGAGTTTTTTGATGGCAAGAAAGGCATGCTTGGTCCTCTACCATAATAAACGGTTTTGTGTGGCACGATTCGCAATCGTTGGCGAAAAACTTATGTGCATCCATAACTTCACCAGTATGCCAGCTGAAGTCAAATGTAACTTCGTTTTTGGCGAACATTGTATTGGCTTGATTTTCTCCATTTTGTGTGGTTACGGACGATCTGAAAATATTATACGTTCCATCTAATATCGGCAGAACTAAGAAGAGCACTAAAATCGAAAGGCCTAATGTCCACGACAAGGCACGATTTGAAAAACCTGCATTGTTGATACTTAGGTTACTTCGGGACAATAACTCTTCTACATCGTCACCTACTGGATGAATTAATTCGACGGTAACAGCTAGATCTATCCCATCTTCGGGCTCAACAAGTTTGAGTTCGTATGGACCAATCCCAATGACGTCATCTATACTGACAGGAGCCTTTTGAACAATTTGTTCATTAAGCCTCAAGTCGTTGTTACCCTCAGCTTCTATGAAGAATCCATTCTCACCAGGGTGCAACGTGGCTAGATTATAAGGGATCCTATGGTCAGGAAGAAATAATTCTTCTTTCGTATCTCTCCCGATGCGAAGAGCTTCGCATGTTTTCTTCTCTTCTCTGCGTCCGATACTCCCATTTTTTCGGCGAGTCAGTGTAGTTATGGATAGTTCCATCTAACTAGCCTTACCAATAATAAAAAACGGATATTATATGAACTGTCAGAGCGACTAAGAGAGCAATGGTTACGGGTACGTGTACCCGCAGCCAGATATCCATCAAAGCCTTGAGTTGAATGTCTCGCCTGATTGTCCCGAGCACCCCACATTTTTTACCAGTTAACACAAGTAATTTGCGTGTGTTCAGAGCGTGTTCTTGGTGTGCGGTGCTAACAAGTGTACGTAATTGCGCAAAAGCGGCATCTGATGGGCAATTACTTGCCTTTCCACTTAAAATTCTAAAAATTGAACCACCAATTATAGTTTCTTCGCACGACTTTAAAATTAGCGAACTAACTTCATCTGGTAGGCCGATAGCTAACTGTCTACACTCCCGGTCAAGATCACCAATTTGAGTAAGCAGATCATCCATCGAGACGCCGCGTCGGTTTTCACTGACAAGTCGCGGGAACCTTGCATAAGCATAAATTCCAAAAATTCCGCTCAATATGACTATGATCATAAGCACATAGGTCAGCGTATGAAGATTCCAATCAAATTGGAAACCGGTATGCAGCGTTGCTACGACAATTAGGCTTAAACCAAGGTAAACATGAGCAGAAACCCAAGCCGTTAGCCTGAAATGTGCGCCATATTGCCGTTTTCTTATTCCTAACCAGGTCAGCCAAAAAATCAGCAGCGCACCGACTGTTCCTAAAATATACCCCAGAACGGTCCCGCCATTGTGTTCGTCTATTGGTTCATAAAAAATATATGCCGCTATTGATGCCAGGCACAAGGCTGCTGCCCATTTCAGGTACTTTGAATTGGCATAAACTAAAAAACCTTCATGCATATTGGCTAACCCGATTTTGCCAAATTGGTAATTGATAAAAATTCCTCGGGATTAACCCGTATGGCTGCTCCTGTAGGGCACGCACTGACACATGAGGCGCCGCCCTCTATGTCCTTGCACATATCGCACTTTGCTGCGACTGATCTTGCGCCCTCAACTTTTTTATTATTTGTTTTATCCTCCCCAGGCCCTGGACCAGCACCAAAAAAGAGCCAAGACCACAGGCCAGCTTTTTTAGCTTGTGGATAAGCTAGCTGTATAACGCCGTAGGGACAGTTATTGACGCAGTTTCCACACCCAATACACTTGTCATCTATAAAAACCTCGCCATCCTGGGCTCGATGTATAGCGTCGGCTGGACAATCGGACATACAATGAGGGTGCTCACAGTGTCTACAAGAGGTTGGCACATGCAAAGTATCAAACGTTGGTCCAGCTTCCCGGTTCAGTCTTGAAATTCCGCCGTGGGTTTCGGCACAAGCTTTTTCACAATTATCGCATCTTACACAGAGTGATTCGTCTATAAGCAGGACATCGGATGCCTCGCCAACACCTTGCCCTACTAAAAAATCTATGATGTCGCCAGCCTCAGGCCTTTCCTCTGTTTCTAAATTCTCAACTATTCTGTCTTGGAACTTTTCTTCTATTACTTGTTTAAGTTCAGCCTCTCGGCCTAATAATTCCCGGAATGCAACAGCATCGATTTTTATTACCTCAGAAGCTACCGTTGCAGTCACACTAGCCGAACGAGGTTCACTATTTAATAACGCCATCTCGCCAACATAATTACCTGAGGGAATGTAGGATAATATGACGCTTCTCCCACCGATAACCTTTGAGACTGTCATAGAACCAGCTCGAATTATAAACATATGGTCAGAGTTATCACCCTCCGATATCAGTTTATCTCCCGCAGACAAAGTTTCTATTGTTGCAGTATCTACAATCTCTTTAAGTAGCTCCTTTTCGATGTTGGGTGCCAAATGGGTTTGTATCTGTCTGTATATCGCCGCCGTGTCTAAGACTCTCTTTGCGCCTGGCACAGAACTGATAAGTTTAAGCATTGCTCTTCGAGGAGTTTCAACTAAGAAACATTCTCTTTTAGCAACCACGGTTGCTGTTCTGCGTCGCCCTGCTATCAGGCCCATTTCACCGAAAAATGAGCCTTTCTTCAGCTCTACAACTTCATTTTCGTCCTCGGGGTTGATCTGTACATTCACCCGTCCTTCGACAATTGAATAAACGCTGTTTGTGTATTCATTTCTTTTGAAAATCACGTCTCCTGCTTGTTTAAGGTGGATCACACTATCGATCATGAATTCGCGAAATTGCAGCGCGGACATATGCGATAGGAGAGGGACGTTTTCCTGAATTTCTCTCAAAAGGTCATTGACTTTCCTTCCCGGAAGAGTTGCAAATTTTTCTTCCAAAAGTGGTTCATCAGCCGGCGGTATTTCATTTCCTGAGATCGTCTCTACTACTTCGTAACCTTGATTCATGGCTAATTTAATTAGAGGGTAACCAGCTAAAGCGCCGACTACATATAGACCGCGTACGGAGCTCTCGTATCGTTCCGATAATTCAGGTAGTGCGCTTGGTTCGTCACTGGTGAAGTTTATGCCGCAACTTTCAACGAATCGTCGGGGCGCCATTGCGCCAAGACGGGCAATTATTCTATCACAAGGAACACTTGTCTCACCATCGGGCGTCTTTAATATTATCTCACCAGGTGCTACACGTGCTGTAGTAGCATTATAATAGCACTCCAAAACGCCGCTATCTATTGCTTCTGTAATAAGTGTCAGGTTTCCAGCTTTTATTCTTGCGAATTCGCCCTTCCTATTTACTAGAGCTACTCGATTTTGTGCTGCAAGGGCTACCGCATTTTCTATTGCTGCGTCGCCTGCTCCAACAACGATTATTGTCTCATCTTCATATTCTTCTGGGTCATCCAATTGATATTGAACACCTTCCCAATTATCTCCCTCAACGTCTAGCTTTCGTAAATTACCCTGCATACCAATTGAAAGAACAACGTGACTGGCTCTAATCGTGCGACCACCCTTGACTTTTAGCAAAAAATTACCTTTTTCACCGCTAATTTCTATTACTTCACTGTCATAACTAATATTTATTTTTTGTTGATCTATTTCCTGGTCCCATTTATCCAGAATCTCTTCTCGTGTGCCTGCAGAAAAGCTGACATCACTTCTGAGAGGCATGACATCTGGTGTCGCCATTACGAACTTGCGTTTTTGGAATTTAAAAATTGTATCTGAGGCGTGGTCGTTTGTTTCAAGCAGGATGTGTGATATCCCTTTTTGTGCAGCCCGCGCTGCGGCGCTTAATCCGGAAGGGCCAGAGCCAACAATGGCGATATCGAATTCTGTACTCATGTGATAACAGTCACGTGCGACACCCGCACATCCCCCCCCGTGCTTTTCTTGTTCGATTTTAAGGGGTAACAGCAGTGCTGTCAAAAAGGTTAACTCTAAAAAATCTTTTTTTAAAAATTTAATCGGACGAGTTGTGAAAAGAATACTGATGCCGCTTCTATACGCGGACTTTCTTTATTAATATTGACAGGTAGTGCGTAAACTTTTCTAAGCATAAATCATCAAGTTTTAGATATTTTGAAGCCCTAGTGTTCTAGAGATATTATAATCTTGGCCTGTTTCAATTCTCGTTATTCAGATCAAATCATGAGATTGAGTAAAGCCAAACAAGCCAGCTAGATCCGCATAAAAATGGACCAAAGGGTATTCTCTCTCTCCCAGCTTGACTACCACGGATAGTTATCTGCAAAATCACATACATTAGTGCAGATATAGAAGCAAAGAAGACAAACCAGGGCAAAAACTGCCATCCTATTAATGCTCCAACAGCACTGATAAGCTTGACGTCCCCCCATCCTAGGCCAGTTTGCCCCCGTATTTTACAGTATGAGATGGATACTGTTGCACTCAAAACAAACCCGAGTATAAGGCCAAATAAACAGTCAATAAAATTTACGTAGGGTAGGAAGTATCCTTGCACGAGAGCGGCACAAGCTATAGGTATAGTAGCTAAATCAGGTAAGCGTTGTTTTTGTATATCAAAAATGGATAAAGGTAAAAATATCCAAGCTAGAATAATGGCAAAAAATATCCTATCAAATGTTTGATTGGGAAGTACCAAAATAGCTAAAACACTAGAAATAAGGAATCCCGTCTCCAGCGTGATATACGTCCAGCTAATAGGAGTTTTGCAACGGTAGCAGGCTCCTTTCAATATTATGTAGGCCAAGATGGGGATTTTATGTATTAGCAAAATCTGATGGCCACAATTGGAGCAATTGGAAAATACTGGATTTATAATTGATTGTTTCTGTCCAGCTCCTACCAAGATTGTCGATACGTAACTTCCCAAAAACGGTGCGCTTAAAATTAGTAATACCAAAAAATGTTCTTTACTCGTTATCATCTAGTTCTCAATGTTTAACTTGTTTTGGTAGGGCTTATTAATACAATAAAAATTGTATTGATACTAAACTGCGGTTGTTACACATTACAGAATCAGGAGTGGAATAATTAAAAACGTCTCACCCGCACGAGAGTTTAAGCTGCGCAAATTCTTGCTTTGCGCAGCCATAGGTATGGTTGTTGTCAGTTTCGCTTTTATAAGCATGTTATTTCAACAACAAAAAAGAAGCGCTTCGAATAATACTCGTTCGATGACCGAAGTACACGAGCAGATCCAAGAAACGATTAGATATCTTAAATTTAATCCGAAAGATGGTAGCGCGTTAAAGTCATTAGGTGCGTTATATAAGGAGGCTGGGCTATATAAAGAGGCAGTTTCAGCTTATGTTTCAGCATCGCGAGAGCTTCCGGGAGATAGGGAAATTCAAAGGGCGTTTATTGATCTAAGGGCAAGAGGACACGCCTCTAGTAATTAGTAATTAGTCACGCTACTATTCGGCAGGGGGATGGAAGAATGCTTAGAATGAAGTGGGGTCATCTATTAATTGCAGCGGGTATTTTCATAGCTACGCTACCACCGATGCAATTAATTGCTGATACCATTTTACCGCAGTATGGCGACGACGTCCATTTAGGAGTGACCTCGTGCGCGGGCAGTACTTGTCATGGCGCAACAAGCCCGTGGAAGGGGTCTACGGTTCTGCAAAACGAATACATCACTTGGGACCGATACGATCCACACTCAAAGGCCTACAATGTTTTGCTGAACGACGTGTCGAAACAGATGGCGAAGAACCTGGGCATAGGAAAAGCTCACGAAGCTAAAATGTGTCTAGATTGCCATGCAGACAACGTTGCTGAAAAAAATCGAGGACGGGTGTTCCAAATCTCAGACGGTGTAGGTTGCGAGGCCTGCCATGGAGGAGGTGAGAGGTGGTTAGGTCTTCATGTATCTGGTGTTGCGAGCCACCAGGATAACCTGGATGCTGGTTTGTACCCAACTGAGGATCCGGTTAAGAGAGCAGAGCTATGCTTATCTTGCCATTTTGGCGATGACAAAAAAATTGTCACGCATAGGATCATGGGTGCTGGCCATCCGAGGCTTGATTTTGAACTGGATACATTTACCGCAACTCAACCAGCCCACTATGTAATAGATAAAGATTACTATGAGAGAAAAATAGTATCTAACGGAATGCAGACTTGGGCAATTGGTCAAGCATTGGCCCTTGAGAAACGTTTTGAAGCGCTACTTAAAATGGGGAAAACTGGCGGGATTTTTCCTGAGTTAGTACTGTTTGACTGCCAAGCTTGCCATCACTCATTGATGACGCAAAAATGGCAACCGCGCCCCGGGACACGACTGGGTCCAGGCGTGGTTAGGTTTGATGACTCGAACCTACTCATGCTGCAGATCATTTTGGAAAGCATTGACGCTGCTAGAGGTAAAGCTCTGCAACGGAAAACCATAGAATTACACAAAGCAACCACAACAAATTCAAAAGAATTTTACAGGGTAGCGCAATCTTTACGAGATGAAGCAAAGGAACTTGTGTTGGTATTTTCTGACTATAAATTTGGTAAGAAAGACGTCGAAAATTTGCTTCGTAACCTCATTAAAAGAACAAAGGAAGCCGAATTTTTCGACTACGTAGGCGCTGAACAGGCAATAATGGGAATTACATCTGTTTTGGCAGCAGCTCGTAAAATGGGGTTGAAAAAGTCGACAAAGCAAATCCAGTCCTCGTTGGACACAGCTTATCAGGCATTGGAAAATTATGACGCCTGGGATTATGCAAAATTCAAAAGTGCTGTTGAGAAAATTAACTTCAATTAGAGGGGCGAGTTTTATTTGCGGGATCTTGGTCAAAAGTAAGTGAAAAAGGACCCTCACCAAAACAACAGTGCCTTACGCTCAAAATGTAATCTCCAGGCGGAAGTTTTTGATGGATAGCAAAATTATAGTTTCTTCCGCTATCATCGTCGGATAAAATAATTTTCCCTTTTTTTGTAAATATAGCGCCGACGACATCGGTGGGGCCGCGTGATTTAAGGCGCACAGTCGAAGATGAAGTGAGAGAAAATTTAAATCGTTTCTCTTCTGAGTTACTTATTTTGTAATGCTTCTCCTGTCCGCCGGAAAGCAATGTTATCTCCTCAGTACCCCTTTTTATTTTGTGTTTTTGCGAGCTTCCTTCCTCGCCGTTGGCAATCACATTTACTACAGCAACGCTTGATGGGCGAAATTTTGTTTTTGAAGAGAATCCGAAAACGGAATTCAATCCAGGCTTAGCATCACTGGATGCAAATACTTTTGCAGAAATACCATCCGTTGTTTTTTTATACTCCGTTACATTTAGGCCATTACCTCCTATAGCTATGTCTGACTTAGGAAGTAGGAGCTCTAATACTTTTCCTGCGTTAAGAGTCGGGGGAATTTTGGCAGATTGAATAAGTTTTGTTAGCTGTACTTTTATTGAGGCCAAATGTTCGTTGGGCGTTCTAGGCACACCGGATAAATGATGCCGCGATAAAACATCACTTTGATCTAATAGATTGAATAAAAAGAATGTAAGCGCTTTGTCTGCAGATGCGTGCCAGACGTTATTTTGACCAGAGATCGTGATTAAAAATGAGCCATGCTTCTGTTTGAAGTAGATAGTTTTTTGAAGAGCTTCACCTCCAAGGCCTCTATAAAAATCATAGATTCTTAGTGCTGCTTTTGCCCAATTCTTGTCTTTCTGATTATAAAAAGCTCCATCGATTGAGCCTGCAATATCTTTAATTGGATCATAGAACAAGGTGGTGCCGGTACCTGTTTTATTCCCTATAGCTTTTACGGCTTCGTCCAATTTTTTAAGTGATGTATTAAAATCCAAGTTTTTATCTGTGGCATGACTAAATGCCCCGAATAATATATAAATGCCAATAGGTATCAACGTCAGAACAACGCCTCTACGGAAAAACATACCTTGTATTACTCTAGTAACCTTGGTCATCTTATTTAATTTATTTCGCGTAAATCGAATAAACTTTGATATTTTTTGAGGATCCTATCGGTGCTTGTTTTAAGTTCGCTTTGCCGTTTGATGATTTTGGGTGTGATAATGATAAGCAACTCTGTCCGCTGGCTAGAGTCCCCTTTGACGCCAAAAAGAAAGCCAACTCCAGGTATGTTATGTAGTAATGGGATTCCTGAACTGCTGTCATTGGATACCTCGCGAATGAGGCCCGCTAATACAACAGACGTTCCACTAGGCAGACTGGCATCGCTTGTTACTTGTCTTTGCTGAATTGTAGGTGAATCGATGTTTGAACTACTAGTCGTTATCACATCACTCACCTCTTGAGATATTTTAAGGTTAACTAAGCCACTCCCCTTAACCGTAGGTGTAACGTCAAGTGTTACGCCTGTATTTCTATATTCAATTTCATTGACAATCCTATCATTATCCGCCGCCGTTGTTGCAGAGGACCGCTTGACTATTGGAACCTGATCTCCCACGTGTAGTCGGGCTGTTCCTCCATCCCTTACGAGTAGTTGTGGCGATGAAACAACCCGTACGTCTGTCAGTTCGGATAATGCATCTATAATCACCTTTGTGCTATTTGGACCACCTACCGACGCACTAAATCCTGGCAAGTTGGGGGATATAGCGCTTCCCTTTCTGGTGAATATCGATTCAAATTCACCGGCTTCGATCAAATATTTTAAACCATACCTCAGATTGTTTTTTAGCGTTACTTCCAGAACAGTGCCTTCAATGAGAACCTGAGATGGCATCATATCCAGCTTATTCAGGACCTCTGTGATTAGTTCATACTCTTTGCCTGTGGCCCATATCAGTATTGAATTACTTCTTTTGTCGGAATTAAATCTTGGGCGGGGACTAATCAAAGTATTTTCATTGCCTGGGGCGGGTTCTAAATTTTGATTGCTATTTCTTTCAATAGGGTTTGGGCTGTTAGGGTTTGCCGCAAATACGCCTTGAAGGGTTTTTACCAAATCACCAGCAAGCCCGTTATTTACGAAATACACAAAGAGGCGTCTTTGGTCTGCATTAATTGTTTTATCCAACCGTTGAACCCACGTCTTTGTTCTTTTGATATAATTTTTAGTTGGTGCTATCGCAAGTATAGCATTAAGTCTATCGATGCTGGTAAAGTTCACGATGGACCCACCGTTTGGCTGGAATATTTGGTTTAATTCCAAGATCACTTCCTCAGGGGTGGAATTTTTCAGTTTGAATAGACCGATATGTTGTTTAGACATTTGGTCAATATCTAACAAATCAATTGCTTTTCTAGCTCTTCTTCTGTCTTCAGACATTCCCGTGATAAGAATGACATCGTTTGCATTGCTAGGCGGTATCGACATTGTTTTGGAAATAAGAGGGGTTAGTAACTTTGCCATCTTTTTTGCAGAAATGTGTCGAAGTGGTATAGCTTCAATGCCATATCCCGCGGCACTTTTGTCCTGCCTGAATTGGGTTGCGCCGACGTTAATCGACGGAATAGGGATAATCTCTATTACTTGGTTACTCTTCCGCAAAGACAAGTCGTTCAACTTTAATACAGACTGGAGCATGGCATACATCTGGTCCTGGGTTAACGGACTGGCGGTTTTGAGAGTAACCCGACCCTTAAGGTTTGGTGGTAAGACGTAGCTTTGCTTTAAAAGATCTCCTAGGATAATTTTGAGTGCTTGGTCTATTCGTACTTCCTGCAGTTCAAGGGTGAGATGCCCCTGTTTGAACTCTTTTGGTTTAGAATTTATGACTGTATTTTCTTTTATTGGCTGAGATGGTGAAAAAACCAAAGTAGCATCTTTAGAGCTTGAATGATTTGCGCGGGCTGTGTTTGTGGGCGCTTTTTTATTTTGCTCTTTCGTCGCCAATATTGTTGGCTTAGTTATAGCGCTTTTGTAATTTGGCGCCTTGTTGACTGATTGGCATGATACAACAGCTAAAGAACATACAAAATAAAATATGACCCTTTTAATTCTCATTCTTTACTCTTTAATGCCGGTAGCCAGCGCGTTTCCCGCGTTTTATTTTGTACGTCCATCGCTTTATTCGTTGGTTTTTCAAGGAGATTTATTGTTTTCGAGCCATTAGACAATATAATCTCACCGAGTTCAATTTTTACCAACTGCCATCCATCAATATCGTACCCTAATTCTGCTCTTATTGTTGTTCCACTCTTTTCGAGAATAATTGCTTTCCGGGATCCATCTATGACGGTGCCTCGATATTTATAGGTTTGGAGAAGATTAGCCTTATTAAATTCACTCTTAATCTTAGTGGTGCTGGTTACGGGCTGCCTGCTTTCGCTAAAGATTGGTTTCTCTAAAAAATTCGAGGGCTTTATTAACCGCGGTTTTACCTTGTTGATGGCTAGTTCCCTAGAAGGTTTTTCTGCTTCATGCTTCTTAAGGCTTAAACCATTTTGTTGCCACCAAGGGAGGACTATCAAAGATACTAACGCGATAGTAACCAAGAAAATGAACTTATATGAACCAATCATTGTGGAGCACCGTTAAGCATTGTCAGCGTAAAATTAAAGTTCAATTTTGCAAGGCCCTTATTGTTACCAGTTGGTATAATGTTAGCATTAGTCACCCTGATAAGTGGCTTATGATTTTCTAGCTCAATTAGAAACTGATAGAATTGCGGTAATAACGAATACCCCTCTATAGATATGAATAATTGATTAAGGCTTCCTTTCTCTTTTGGGTTTAAAATCTGCATTTGTGTAAGGCTTATTAAATGTCTTGCCGATATTCCTCTTACAGTTGATTGAAACTGATTCATAGCCAGGCTAGAACTTGAGAGCTCAATCAGCTTGGATTGGCTAATTTGTTTTTTTAAAGCTGCGATGTTTGATAAGATTTGTTTGTTGCTTGCAATGATATTGCGTTTTTTTGAAACCAATCGTTCGAGATTAGCTTCGGATTGCAATTGCTGTCGACGGAAGTCGTTCAACGGCCAATAGATGGCACACGCTAGAACGAGAAGTAATCCAATAAGTATTAACCACGCCTTGCCGGGGCTCATGGGCTTTACAGACAAACTTGTCATTAGAAACGTACCCTTACAACTAAGTTAAACCTTTCGATATTCTTCTGGGGTTCTCGGGTTATCGGTGAACGCAGGCTGGGAGGTTCAAACATTTCTGAATTGCCAAGTATTGCTACTACATCCGAGGCATTAGAGGCAAAACCTTGCAGGACAAGTTGGTTGTCTTTTAAATGAAATCGTCTTATCCAAGCCGTTTCCGGTAAAATTTTTGATACTTCATCCAAAATGGCAACTACCGTCGGTTGCTGGCGTGAAAATTCATTGATTGTTTTGACTTGTTCTTCGTATAAGCGGAGATTTTGCTTTCTTTTATGGATATCTTCGCTTAACGGTGTGATACGTTTATTTTCCGCAAGCAGTTTTCCGTATGACCAGTGTCTCTCTATAAAAGGGGACACTAATGCTGTTACAAAAAGTGTTAATACCAGCATAGCGGCAAAGATCCGCAATCGACTTTGTTTATCTGATGCAGAGCTTTCGAGCATAAAAGTACCCCCGTATTCTGCTAGGTTGTCAGTGTTTTGAGCAACGAAACGTTGCGGTTTTAATCCCGCTTTCGTCGCCGTTTCACAGATCGCTGTCAGTTTTTTCTTGGGCAAAACGTACACTAATAGATTGACATGAGTTCCTTCTGAGCCAAGCACAAAATGATCAGTTTTAACTTCGTCATAATGGAAGGCTGTCCTGCGTTCAATTTCACTCTCTAGTAATTGTTCTATTGAATGTTCAGCAACTTTTGGGATTGAAAGATGGAAAGTGACAAAATCCTCTTTGGGTATGAGGATAAGCTGATCACCTTTAAGCTTGTTTAATTTAGAGGAGAAATTATTTTGATCTAGCTTACCAGACCAGATGATGCGTTTACCTCGGCATTGAAATAATTCAACAGCTACTTCTCCCAGGTTGACAAGCACAAATTCGTTTCCAAAACCTAGGGAAACGGCCAAGTTGGACTGGAGGCCAGTCCTTATGCCCTCAAACCAAGAGCGTAGATACAATTTAATGTCCGACACGATACGAAACTACCTCAACATTTTTGGATAAGGTATAGCCTAGAAAAACGGCAAGAAGCCAGATCACTAATTTGCTCTCCAATCTATGATCTTAAATGGACTTTCGGGATTCTCTAAAACTTCGATATAAGCGTAAATAGAAAAGTAGGTTCCGGGTCCTTTAGAATTTGATGCAGCAATCCTATAAATTCGTTGTGGAGGAAACTTATTATAACTATCTTGATTTTTTTTAATAGCTCGTTTCAAAGTAAACGAAGCAGAGGCTTTATCAACGGCATCAGATCGGCACTGCTGCGTGATTTCATTCATTAGACGTTGTTTTATTTCAGCTTGTAGACCGGGTATAGACAGAATCTGGTTCGTGCTCTGAAAACCACTAGGCATAGTTCGCGCTTTCTTTATACCTTCAATAAAGTCTGCGTGTTCGGCGGATCCTAATTCAGTTAAAAGTGCATCTAAAATTTTGAGATCGCCTTCATTAATGTCCCACCGCCCGCATGCGTTATTGACAGCCACCTCAATTTTTCGATTGCCAACTTCGACTTGATACTTGTGGTTATTTCCATAAAGTTCTGTTGGAAATTCGTTATTTACCAAATGAAATATGGCTACATGGATGGCACCCTCTGCCTCTGCCTGGCTTTGAGCTCGTTTGATAATAGTTTCAGTTGTTTCAACAGCTGTAGAACTTAAATTCAGAAAGCTGAGAGTTAAAGTTGATAGTATAACTAAGGCAACCAATGAAAACATCATGGCTATACCTTGGTCGTTTCCCAATTGCACTAATCTTCTCTCCATGTTTTGACGATAATTGAATTATCTCGTCCATCCCAAAACTTGATTAATTCTGGTAGCTTCGTGTTATCGACCCATATCGCATGCCATTTTTTATTTTCTGTTGGCTTTATTTTTCCAAAATAAGAAAATTTGGTTTGAGTGTTTTTAAAAGAAGCAATTTCATCTTTAAAAATACCTCGGGTAAATATTATTGATCCGTTGTTATAACTTTCAATGGTCCTTTTTTCTGGCCCATTTTTTCCTGGAAATAGATATTTCACAATCGTTGGTCTTCCAACAAAGTAAACACCCCGATAATCCTTGTAGTCCACTTTTATTGAAAGGGCTGATGAGAGATTTTTGTTCAGTAGGTTCTCAAGTTTGTTTCTTTGGTCAACTGCTTCCAATTTATCCGAAAAATTTTTTGAGCCCTCCAATATCGAAATTGTACTGGGAATAAGCAGCACCATGGTTAGAGACAAAATTGTCAAAGAAATCAAAAGTTCTAGGAGAGTGAAACCTTGATCATAGTCCCGTTTCATTTAAATGCCTTTTTTATTGAACTACGAACTGTTTTGAACTCATAAATCGTATTGGCATTAAAAACTAGAGTTTTTAGGTCAAGCAGTTGTAAGTCTGCTTTTGATATTAATTGAGCAGTATAAGGCTTGTATCGTTCGGTTATTATAAGCTCCCAAGACCAATCAGAATTTAATTCGCCTTTTTCGGTCCCTGGTTTGAGGGGATATTCAACCCCAGCGCTATTAAAAATAGTTTTTGCTAAGTTTGCAGCGATAGTAGCATCTTCCGCTCTTTTGACCTGTGCAGCGCTGTTACTCCCGATTTGCAGTAGCGTCAGCAGAATCAAAGCTATAATTGTTAGCCCTACCAAGCTCTCCAGCAGTGAAAAGCCATGATCTTTTTTCATTGCAGAATGATGTCGGAGTTTTCTGAAGATCCCCCGGGAAGTCCGTCAGCACCGTAGCTTTTTAGACTGTAGGGTTTGCCTTTATTTCCTGGAGTGGTGTAGACATAAACTCCCCCCCATGGATCTTTTGGCACTTCGTTGGATTTTAAGTAAGGACCACTCCAGCGATCTAAACCTTTTGGTTGTTCTATTAATATTTTCAAGCCTTCCTCTTCATTAGGATAGCGTCCAACATCGAGGTTAAATAAATCTAGTGAGAACCCTATATTTTCTAACTGGACGCGAGCTACGTCACTTTTAGCATTACCTAATATTTTCATCACTTGTGGTCCTGCGATTGTAGTCAGCAAGCCTATTATGACAAGAACGACAAGTAATTCCAGAAGTGTGAAGCCAGACTCTGATTTTTCTGATTGAAGAATTTTGTGTTTGCTAAAGCACATTGTGGTCATCTCATATAAAGCTAGAGTTCAAACTCATTGTAACGGATATTAGAGCAAAAATAATTAAGGCGATAACGCATCCAGCAAAAAGTATCACGGCGGGTTCGACTAAAGACATTATTGATTTCACTTTTCGTGCATTATCTGCAGTTAGGAAATCTGCTGCTTTATCTAACATGATATCGTAGTTGCCTGTATCTCCGCCCGTACGTGAAAGCTGAATTGCAGCATCAGGGAAAAGACCAGTTTCAGCCATTGCGTCTGTTAAATTAACGCCTTTTTCCACTTGATCAGCCAACGCTTTTCCTTGTTCTTGCATCTTATTAAATGAATAAAGGTCAGCACATAAACGCAGCGCGTCCTGTATTGGAATATCATGTCGTAATAATAAAGCTAAACTGCGGCACCATTTCCCCACTTCAGTTGAATTGGTGATAGGCCCCAAAATAGGCATGCTTAACATTAAACTTTGGCGAAAAGTTAACCCTACCGGGCTTAAAATTAGTAACAGAACTATTAAAATAAAGCCTCCCAAAATTATGCCATATTGTGTGAAAAAATTGGCCAATGAGAAAACGACGTTACTAATCAGGGAAAGCTCAATCTCGTTCTGGCTTGCGATCGTTTCAAATCTAGGGACAACGAAAGTAAATAGAAATATTGTTGAGGCGAATGCCGAAACGGCGAGTATGCAAGGATATACAAAAGCAGCTTTTATCTGTTCAGATAGATCACCCTTTTTCCTATGATGATCATATAATTGGCTAAATCCCGCCGCAAGTTTACCGGTTTGCCAACAAGACTTAATCAACGCTTTATCAAAGGCGTCGAAAAATTTTGCCTCACGATCAAGAATTTCAGGTAAGGTGCTCCCTTTTTCCAGTTCCCCTGCTACTTTAGTAGAAAAGCTTGAAAAAAGTTTTGAGGTTGAATCTCTGCCAATACTTCTAAAACTTCTCTCTATAGATACGCCTGCGTCGAGCAATAAATTCAGCTGTTGCAAAAATAAGATTAACTGTCCACTTTCACTTGGTCTCATGGGCATGAGGTCTGCCTTATTTAAATAACATTTAATTGGCTTGTGATTTCTTCGGCACTGGTTTGCAGGCTAGTTATGCTGTCTTTTATTTCATAGGGTTTTAGGTTTACGTCATCGACGACTTTATCGCACCCTTCCAAATTACCGTTTTTTAGAAGATATCGGCGAAGTCTATCATCTAAGCTTAGTATTTCCATGATCGCTACTCTTCCATTATACCCAGTTTGGTGGCACGTACTGCAACCTTGTGAGTTGGCAATAATTTCATCGTCCGTCAAGCCAAAAGCTACTGTCTCTGATGGCGTGGCTTTTCTTTCGCTCCTGCAACTAGTGCATAACTTTTTAATCAGGCGTTGGCCTATCACACCTTTTAAGGCAGCGCTTACAAGAAAAGGCTCAATTCCCATATCGATTAAACGTGTCACGGCGCCAAGCGCAGTATTTGTATGCAGGGAGGAAATAACTAGGTGTCCGGTCAATGCGGCTTGTATCGCTAGCCTCGCTGTTTCAGCGTCTCTTATTTCACCGACCATAATAATATCTGGATCTTGACGAAGAACAGATCTCAATAAATTTGAGAAGTTTAGGCCGATTGATGGGTTCACTTGGATTTGATTTATGCCGTCTAATCTGTACTCTATTGGATCTTCTAGCGTAATGATTTTATGAGAACGCTGATTTATCTCATTTAGTATTGCATAAAGCGTGGTTGTTTTTCCGCTCCCTGTTGGTCCAGAAGTCAGTATCATGCCGCTTCGGTTATCTAGTAGTTTTCTTAGCCTTGATAAATTTTCACTACTTGTATTGAGCCCGTTTAAATTTTTCGGACTGCTGCTAGGATCTAGAAGCCTAAGTGCTAAGCTCTCTCCATTTATTGTTGGGACAGAGGAGATTCGCATGTCAATTTCTCTTCCATTTGCTGAAATTGTGGCTCGTCCGTCTTGCGGCAATCGTTTCTCCGCAACATTTAAATTCCCAATAATTTTTATCCTGCTTATGAGCATATCAGAAATATACTTTGGGGGTGTGTTTCCCAGTTCTATTAGCTGTCCATCAATCCGATAACGTGTTTTTAGACTTGTTTCGAAAGCCTCTACATGTAGATCAGAGGCACCATTGTTTATAGCTGTATTAATTAATTCATCGAATATTTTATCGGCCGGACCGTTCTCTTTTCTAGGGGCGGGGTCGTTATTTAAATTTAAAGTAGTATCAGCCTCTCTTATCAAATCTTTCTTGTACAATCGGTCAAAGGCCCTATCAAGGTGATGTTTCTCTGCGATGCAGACTTTAATGTTTTTATTGATAAGAAGTTTCAATGATTGAAGACTGGTTTCATCAAATGGATCAGCCATTGCTATTGTTAATTCATCATCATTTTCAGCGAGCGGAAGTATTCTATTTTGACGAAGAAAGGAGTAGCTGGCACCACCTGCTTCAATTGCCTTATCAGGGAATTCAGAGGGCTGAGCTACGGTGATTTTCAAATATTCAGCAATAACTTGTGTCATTGCTTCTTGGTCGATTAGACCATTTTCTAAAAGTATTTTATCCGGTCGTGATGCTGAATTCAGATCTGATGGTAATCTGCTGTCGCCGCGCTTTATTAAGCCATTGCTATCTAGCATGTCCAACAGCCTATTCGAATCTATCATAAATACCTCTTGAGAAGTTCTATTTCTACTATTACCGCTTTAGGCATCACTTATAAAGCGGCTTGTAAAACATTAATATAATGGACAAGAAATCAAAATAATGAATAGTATTAACCAGCAATCACAATAAAGAGGGTAAGATGCAAGATATTTATTCCGACAGATCATACGGAGAAGATAAAGTTGGATTTGGCGAGCGACTTGGCATTTTGGTGGTAGACTTTCAGAAGGCTTTTACGGATGGACGTTTTCCTATGGGAGGAAGTGACCGCATTGATAAGGCGGTTGAAAACACGGCAAGGCTATTAAGTGTTGCGCGAGAAAAAAATATCCCTGTCGCGAGTTGCTTCGTTGCTTACCCAAACCTTGCCTCTATGCCATATTGGAAGGTGGGTGCGATTAAGGAAACATTATTTGAAGGTTCTGAGGCCGCTGAACTTGATCCTAGGATTGCAGACCATAAATATGATTACGTTTTTCAAAAAGAAGGGGCGTCGGCGTTCTTCATGACGCCATGCTCAGCCTTTTTTACAAAACATAAAGTCGATACTATCGCTGTGACTGGGTGTGTAACCAGTGGTTGTGTGCGAGCGTCGGCGGTGGACTCATTTCAATTTGGTTTTAGAACTATGTTGGTTGACGATTGTTCTGGTGACCACGACGAGCGACCGCATCAGGATACAATGAGAGATGTTGGTCGCAGGTATGCAGATGTTGTCCAAAGTGATGATGTCATAAATTTTATGATGCGCAATAATTAAAAGTTATCTTCAGTATTTTGCCTAAATTTTCTGGTCAGCAATACCACGGTGAATAGGTCGTTAGAATCTGTCCAATAATCCGCAGGGAAAAAACCAGCGGCTTCCGCCAAATCGGAGAAGCTTTTGTGAGTGTATTTGTAACAATTTTCAGTGTGAATTGTCTCATTTAGATCAAAGCTAAACTTGATACCCGAAATACAGACAGTTTGAACTGCAAGGCTCCTTAAATGCATTTCGACGCGGTGATGTTCCTCGTTGTATGAGGCGATGTGCTCAAAGTCGTTTAAATTGAAGTTACCACCAAGCTCTCTATTTATTCGTATCAAAATATTTTTATTGAATTCGGAGGTGACGCCCGCTTCATCGTTATAAGCCTTCAAAATAGTATCGCGATCTTTTTGCAGGTCTACGCCTATAAGCATCAATCCATTTTCCCCAACTGTGGCCTTGACTGATTTAAGGAAATCAATAGCTCCCTCTTTCTCGAAGTTGCCTATGGTTGAACCAGGGAAAAATGCAACTTGTTTTTCTGCATTGAGTAATGATTTTGGGAGTTTGATGGGTTTAGTAAAGTCGCCGCTTATAGGTAAAACATTCAGGTGAGGGAATTCAGTTTTAATTTTTTTAGCGGCTACCTTGAGCTGCTCTTTTGAAATGTCGAGAGGTACTAGGGCCCTAGGTTTTTCTAGCGCCTCAAGGATTATTTTTACTTTTTCAAGTGCACCCGATCCATATTCAATTAGCGTGGCATTGGGGCCGATTTTCCGTGCAATTTCGGCCACATTGTTTTTTAGAATCATTGTTTCAGTTCGGGTTGGATAATATTCTGGTGTAGTGCAAATACGTTCGAAAATTTTTGCACCGAACTCGTCGTAAAAGTATTTCGGGCTCAGTTGTTTCTGCGCCAAGGACAAACCCGTAATAACGTCGTCCAAAAAAGTCTTTGCTTCTGATGTTTCCATATTTTTTTTCAGTTAAAAGGTTTTGCTGATCTATGTTTCAGCATCTTTGGCTAATCTGAACGCACTGATCTTCTAAGGTCAGCCTCTCAGCCAAAAGCTTTGTTTGAGATCTAATTTTGTTATAGGTAATTGACAGTTTTGTTTTAGTGTCTTTGGAACTATATAAGTTCCCAATATCTTGGTTCATTTATACTCTCTTAATTTTTACTTGCCCAAGATACGTATTCATAGACCTTGTTACCAGCGTTTGATAAATAAAATTTTGTTACAGCGATATTGAAAAAATATCTAGAGTTTTTCACTCATTTTGCAGCAGACTGCATGATAACTTCTGATTGATCTTCAGGAACGTAGAAATAGGAGCCGGGCCGAAAATCATAACCTAAGTCACCCAATAACCGTCTTTGTCTGGGAGTTGCTCGTTCGGCCGTCTCGGGGATTTTTTCGAAATCATAACACCGCATAAACATTTGGCAATAATTATACAACAGGGTTTTGCGGCCATTTCCAGAATTATTTGGGGCTGGCCCATGCCAAAGGGCGTGGGAAAAAATATAACAATCTCCAGCCTTTCCATTCAGTTGCACAGCGCCTGGGCTATTTGGTCCAATTGGAGGTTCTTTATTAAACTGTATTGGTCTCATGTGGCTCCCAGGAAAGACCGTAAAGTTTCCGCTGTCGGGACCCTCAACATCCGATAACAGATACATGGCCTTAACTGCTATGGGTCGGCTTGTCTCGGTTACGCGGATCTCTCGCTGGCCTTCTCCGCCGTCGGTATGAATATAACCAGGAAAACCATCTCCAGACCCCCTGACAATTGCTTGGGACATACTAAAAATGATGTTCGGTCCCATTATATCAACGATTAGATCAAATACGTTCTCCTTATCAATCAGATCAATAAACGCCTGATTATATGGAAGAATATCGCGCCGATCCATGAAAGCTTCTGGGTCCTGATCTACGCATTTTTCGACCCATCCATAATGACCGCGCGGTAGCATACCTGATAGTGGTTCCCACCCAGGAAGTTTACGAAATCGATCGATCTCAGAGGAAAAGAACTCTACCTCATCTGATTTCAAGGCGCCCTTGATACACAGATATCCATCTACAGCCCATTGGGTACGTTGCTCTTCTGTTAGCTGTTGCATCATAAGAAGCCTCCATAGAAATATTTCTTTGCGATTGTCAGATTTCTTTCAGGTTTCCAACTTCCCATATGCTGGGGAATTTCAACCCAAACTTTACAACGGGATTAACAAACTAAAAAATATGTTTCTGCAACTTGTATGTGTTTTCCTTAAAAAACTTTTGCTTTCAATAAGTTTATTGGTTTTTCTTTACGTCTTCTGCTGCCACGTATTGTCGATGGGTTTTGTCTTTTTTTGAAAACGGGCTGTTAAGTATGAGAAAAGAAGATATTTTAAACGTGTTTCCTAGGGTTCTCACAGACCGCTAACGGGAGGAATGTTTTCAAAGAGAGTTTTTGACGATTACGTATATCGTCTCAGATTCGTAGGTGGAAAAGTTGCAATCGAACTCACATAAGTAAACATATTTTTCTAATTTAAACAATTAAAGGAATAATAAATGACTGGATTATATTATGAACAATTTGAAGTCGGTATGGAATTTAAACATTCACTAACCCGAACCGTTACTGAATCTGATAATTTGTTGTTTTGTGCCTTGACCCACAACCCTCAACCACTCCATCTTGATGAAGAATTCTGTAAAGAAACGGAGTATGGGCAGCGCATTGTAAATAGTCTTTTCACACTTGGATTGGTCATCGGTGTGTCTGTTGGTGATACCACGCTTGGGACAACTATTGGTAATTTGGGAATGACTGATACACGATTTGCTAATCCAGTATTCCACGGTGACACAATCCGTTCTGTAACAACAGTTAGAGAGAAACGAGTTTCAAAGTCCCGTCCCAATGCCGGGCTTGTTGTCTTTGAGCATTACGGCTTCAACCAGCGTGATGAAGAAGTTGCTTTTTGCGTTAGAACAGCCTTTATGATGAGGACGCCATCATGATAATTCGGTCGTGGTTATTTGTGCCCGGGGACTCTGAACGTAAACTAGAAAAAGCAAAAACTAATCCCAGCGATGCCCTTATCTTAGATCTCGAAGATAGCGTTTCGGATGATCGCCAAGAGTTGGCTAGGAAAATGGTTAGAAAATATCTTCAGGAAAGAAAAGATAGGAAGCGTCAGCAACTTTGGGTTCGTATTAATCCGTTAGATACGGAACTATCCCTTCCAGACCTTGCAGCTGTAATGCCTGGGGCGCCTGACGGAATTTGCTTGCCAAAGGTATATTCGGCAAAAGATGTGAATAAACTAGCCAATTACCTTTCGGCGTTGGAAGCAAGAGAAGGGTTAGAGATAGGTACCACTAAGATTCTAGTTGTGGCTACGGAAACAGCGGCTTCTCTTTTAAGCTTTCACACCTACCTCGAGGGAGTGACGGATCGTATGACTGCTATTACCTGGGGGGCGGAGGATCTGTCTGCTGCTTTAGGGGCGAGCGATAATATGCACGCAAGTTCAGGTGGGTATGATGATCCCTATTTGATGGCTAAATCATTATGCCTAGCAGCAGCTCGAGCACTAGATGTACAACCTGTTGGTGTTGTTTATGTCAATTATAAAGACATGGAAGGGCTCTCTACGGATTGTCTGAATGATAGGAAAACAGGATTTATTGGAAAGATTGCTATACATCCTGCTCAGGCGGAAGTGATAAACACAGCTTTCACGCCATCAGATGAAGAGATCAAATATGCTGAAAGAGTTGTTGCTGTATTTGAGCAGAACCCAGGTGTTGGTGTAGTGGGGCTGGATGGTAAAATGCTAGATATGCCACACCTTAAACAAGCAAAAAATCTTCTGTCACTGGCGGCGGAGATAGAGCAAAAAGAGAGAAATTGAATATCAGCTAGAAAATCAAAGATTGGCGCTTGGGCTATTCACGCTACATTCTCTATTTTTCTTCCTGTTGGGCTGCAAAGATCGATGTGTAACCGCCTGACCAATCAGGTGGTAGGGGACATGGCTCAGAATCAAACACAGCATATTCAGGTCGTTTCCCTCTCACGACCTGTAGTGCTTCTTTGCATGGCGCGGGATGAGATGTAATGGTCAATGCATCGGCGGAGGAGTAAGCGTTTATTAAAAGTGGTCGCATTCTATTGGAATTATTCGGCATAGATCCATGAACGGTTCTGCAGTGATGTATGGTTATCGAGCCTGCTTTACCCTTCATCCAGCCAGTCTTAGAGGTTGGTAACTTTGCGGCGTCTTCGTCACGCATAGCACCGACCCATTCACCTTCCTTGTTATAGTGACTGTATATAGGTCCGAATTGACTACCAGGTATAGCCCCCATCGGGCCCATCTCATCATCAACATCGTTCATATATAGACCGATGGCTAGAACGGAATAATTAGTGTGTGGGTAAAATGGAATATCCTGATGCCACTTTACTTCTTCTCCGCCGCCTCCCCACTTAAAATTCAATTTTGAGTGATGAAATGTGACATCAGGACCAAGTAGGTCCTCGGCAACGTCCACGATAGGGCCCTGACTTGCAAACTCCCAATAAGTCGGGTGATGCGACACCGGACTTGTCAGGCGTCTTAGTCGAGGGGTTTCAGAACTATGACCCTGGTCTAAATCAAATTTAGAGTCAGATTGCTTATAGGAGCGACTTTCTTCTATGAATTCGTTAGTTGTATCCCAAATCCGTTTCATCCATTCGGGACTAATAAATTCCTCTAGAACCAAATATCCATCGTTAAAGTATGTTTCTCTTTGCGCCTGCGTTAATACTTTAGGCTCGTGAGCTAATATTGATTCCGCTTTCATTCCAAATTCCCAAATCTTATTATTTTCTTTAATGCATACATTAGTGTCTGAAAAAAACAAGCTTTTGCTGAAAGTGAGCTTGTTTCAAAACCTCACAACCTAAGGACGAAACTCCTCTTTATTTGTTCCTGTGTAATAGGTCTTTAATTGCCGCTCGGTCGCGTCTTTGTGAGCACTTAAGGCAGCCTCGTTAAGGTCAGCTGATGGCGGTGATTCATAATCAAAATTTCCATAAGTGTCTTCGCCTCGCACCAGCATAGCCGAGTCCCGTATTTTTATCTGTTTCACGTATGTGGGAATATATCGTATTGCTAACCCAATTCTTCTATTTGGGGTAGTATTTGGTGAAGAGGCGTGTGCAGCTCGAATATGATGTAGAGAGATTTGTCCTGCTTTGAGTGGTGCGAATACCCCTTCATCTTCGTCAATTTTGAGATCTATCTCCTGACCCCTTGTCAGTAGATTATTAGAATCAAAGGTATCCGTATGATTGACCTGTTCCCATTTGTGGCTGCCCAAAATAAATCGCATTGCCCCGCTCTCTATCGAAGCCTCTGACATGGCAAACCAAGCAGTAACGACATCAGCCGGTTCCAATCCCCAGTAAGTTGAGTCCTGGTGCCAGGACACAAAACTGGGGTCCTGCGCTTCTTTTATGAAAAAGTTCGTTGTCCAGCAGATTATGTTTGGACCCATTAAATCTTCTACTGCATCCAAGATTTTTGGATGTCTTACGATCTCATTTGCCCATGTGAAAAGGAGGTGTACCTTATGGCGCCACTCTTTTTGAATGGGGCCTCCACTTTCTGTTTCGTAGTTTTCTAATTTTCGCGTAAAGAGTTTTGCATCATTTTCGGACATAACCGTCACTGGAAAAATAAGCCCATTTTCTTCGTATTCAGCGATCTGTTTTTCTGTGAGAATCTTCGGCATTGGTTAAAAAGTCCCAAACGTTTAAGAGAGTACAACAGGATCTTTGTTTGCTTTCAATGCTTATAAAAAAAATAGGAAAACTTTCACATAGTTGATGGACGAATTTGCATATACAAAGATATTAAGTCAGAAAACCAGACAAGTGCACGGCTTCTAACATGATAACTAACGGTCTTGATGTCATAGATACGCCCCCTCTGAACGCCTATTAATCCAAAGAATAAATAATTAAATCTGTTCACGCAAACGAGATCATTTGTTAGTCAAATACCGTTTCCAGATAATGGCTTCCATCGACCATTGCCTCTATAACTGTTGGTCCTTCCGCTTTCAAGGCGCTCTCAAGCGCTTTTTCAAGCTGGGCTTCGTCATAAACACCAACTGCAGGAACACCAAAATAGTGACTGGGAGGTTCATCATATATAGCCATTTCTACCTGTGAACCATATTGTGCATATTGTCTTTTTTCCTGTTTTATTTGAATTAAAGACAACCACCGGTCATTAAGAACTACTACGGGGATCGACAAATTTTGCCTTCTCGCCGTCGCTAGTTCTCCGGCAGTCATCTGAAAGCAGCCATCACCAATTAGGCAGACTACTGGATGATCAGGTTTAGCAATTTTTGCTGCAATTGCGGCTGGGAGGCCTATACCCATTGACGACCAGCCATTAGTGACATGACAAACTTTGGGTTCAGGCGCTATCCATTGGCTAGCGATTTGATGCGTATGGGCACCAACATCGTAAGTTATGATGCCATCTTTCGGCAGAACTTCGCGGACTATATCGATCGCTTTGAAAGGCGTAAAAGCCTCCGTTGAGGGACGAAGTGCTTGGTTATAATCTCTGTTGTGTGTATCTATTTCTGATTGTGTCCAGTTGTTTTCTGCGGCTGGGTAGATTAGTAAACGTGATAAGGAGTTTGATAACTCCCCCGTTACTTCGCCTACTAGCTTTACGCTTTCGTCAATATCTGGGGTTTCTATGTCGATTGATAATAGCGGTGTGTTGCCAATCCATGCCTCATACTCTACTTCAATGGTGTCAAATCCTAGGCCTATAACTAAGTCAGCAGATTGTATAAATTTGCGCTGCATCTGTCTTTTTCCACGTTCTATGCAGCCAAAGCAGAGTGGGTGGTTTTCATCAATCATTCCTTTAGCCATCGTTGAGCTACCAAAGGGTATTTGATTTTTTTCAATGAACTTCAGTAATAGGGAATGATCTTTCATTCGCATTGCAGATGATCCCAGGATAGCAATGGGCTTTTCGGCTTTTTCCAATAAATCGATCGCTTTTTTGATGTCGGCA
>Ga0160422_10000313_pt1 | contig 29172 bp, 52 predicted proteins | sample Fk160mmetaG_FD_108192 | JGI IMG/M metagenome (GOLD analysis project Ga0160422, IMG submission 108192) | Marine microbial communities from the Central Pacific Ocean - Fk160115 60m metaG | ecosystem: Environmental > Aquatic > Marine > Oceanic > Photic zone | place: The Central Pacific Ocean...
CGCAGCAAACAACGACGACAATCAGTATTACGTTGTTGGTTATAAGGGTACATCTCCTTATGATGCTGGATTATTCTACTGCCCATACGTTCCTCTACAGATGGTTCGTGCAGTTGGTCAGGATACATTCCAACCAAAAATTGGTTTCAAAACCAGATACGGTATGGTTGCTAACCCATTCGCTGAAGGAACTGATCAAGGTCTTGGTCGTCTTGCAGTTAATGCTAACCGTTACTACAGAAGAGTTAAGGTTGCAAACCTTATGTAATTCATTTTACATATCTTTTCAAGAGACCCAAATGGGTCTCTTTTTTTTGTCTAGGTATATGTGCGTAGGCATTTCTTTTTGTTAAGATTTTCTTTAGGAAATGCACACTTTTCAATAAATAATAGTAGAATTAGGGACAACAAGATGCTCTAAAACTTCTATATTATGAGTTTAAAAAATAGAAGAATTGTCATCATTATAGGATAAAAAAGTATGCACAATTTAATTTCTTTCAATCAGTTGGCAGGTTCAAAACATTTCGATGAACCGAAAAACGATTTAATCGATGAATACTACGAGTGCCTCATAGATTGTAGTGATGACTCACACATATGTAAACGTTACTGTAAGGAAGTATTTTTTGTATAACACAAGTTAAGTTTGAAAAAGGGAGGGCGACCTCCCTTTTTTTATGATATAAATACCTATATGAAAGATAAAAAAGCAGCAAAGCTTATTATCAAAAGGGCAAAGAAAAATCCTAAATTGTATAGCAAACAAGATGTTTACTATGCAAAATTACTGAAAAAACGACTTAAGAAAGATGACATACTACATCAAGAAGAAGAGCAGTCTGGACAATAGTAAAGACATTTATTATGTTGAATCAGTAAAAGGATTTGCAAAATGGAGTGATGATTTTAGTAAACGCAGAACATATAAAGTTGATCCAACTTATCTTACAAAAAATGATGATGGTAAGAATGGTGGATGGTCAGGTGTAACTGTCGTATCAGAATAACTAAATAACTAAAAACATATCTGAAATGAACCCATCACCTCGCCAAGCAAAAAAGGCAAAAGAGATTTACGAGCAACTTGTAAATCATTTAATTGAAGAAGGTTATGCATCTACCAAGACTGACGCTGATAATGTTATCAGTGGTATGAGTGAAGAATGGTATAACATGATTATCAATGACTAAGAATTTTTCTAAATTTATAGAAGAATCACAATCTCCAAAATGCCCAAAAGGTCATAGGTTTGATACAAAACTTAAGAGTTGTGTTCCAACAAAACGCTATCCATACTATCCTTATGGTATGATAGGTAGAAATAGGGAGGAGCCTAAAAATGGGAATGGAAATGGAAATGGCAACGGTAATGGTAACGGTTCTAGTAACGGTAATGGTTCTAACGGGCATTCTGGTGGGAATGGTGGTGGAGCTTCGGGAGGGAACGGTGGAGGGAACGGGGGATGAAAACCTTAAAAGAATTCCTAGCAGAATCAAATCCCAGAATTCCTAGAAAAAAGGGACAACCTGCTAAATCAAAAAAACATTCTGATTTATATACGGATGAAGATCCTAAAGGAACTATTCATGGACTTGGTTTCAAGGATGTCGCAACTGCAAAAGCATCTGTTTCAAAAATACGTAAATCTTCAAGATCGCATGCTCATAAAATTCAAGCAGCGATTGCTATGGAGCAGAGAGCAAGAGTAATGGGTAAGACATCAGAGGCAGCAGTATATCGAAAGTTCATAAATTCTATGAAGAAGAAAACTAAAAAATGACCTCATCATTTAACAGAGGCCCTCTTGCAGGGCAAATTGAAAATCGTAATTACCTATCACCAGTAGGTTTTAAGTTTTCTCTTGCAAAATTTCCCAAGATAGATTTCTTTTGTAACTCTGCATCGATACCAGAAATCTCTCTCGGCACTTATCAACAACCATCATACTTAAAAACTATTGATGTACCCGGTGAAAAATTAACATATGGAGATTTAGATATTCGATTCTTAGTTGATGAGAATATGGAAAACTATGCAGCAGTTCATAACTGGTTGACAGGACTAGGTTTTCCTGAGTCTCCTCAACAATTTATTGATAAAACAACTGACTCAGATGGTATTCGTGATTTAGAAGAACAATTCTGTGATGGATCTCTTCACATCCTAAACAGTAACTTTCGTGATGTCGCAGTAGTCAAATTTCAAGACTTATTTCCTACATCATTGACATCTTTAACATTTGATGCTACAGATAATGACATACAGTACTTTACAGCAAGTGCATCTTTCCGCTATACTATATACAGACTAACTGATAAATTTGGCAAACTTTTATGAATCTTGAGCAAATTCAGGAGATGTGGCAGAAAGATTCTGTCATAGATCCTGATAACCTACATGATGAGTCACTTAAAATACCCCAACTTCACTCAAAATACTACACACTATACAATACGATTACCTTACTCAGAGAGAAAGCAAGGGAGTCATATAGTCGTATTCGTTTGGAAAGATATAATTACTACACTGGTAAGGCCACAGCAGAGGTATATGCTGAAGAACCATTTCCATACAAGGTAAGAGAGAAAGATGCTATACAACGTCACCTAGATGCTGACGATAAACTATCTAAGATAGACATGAAGATAAAGTATTACGATGTCATGCTTAAGTTTCTTGAAGAAATAATAAGAGTTGTTTCAAATCGCACTTATCAAATCAAAAATGCTATCGAATGGAATAAATTCCAGTCTGGATTTGGGTAATAAATAACTATAGGTGATTCCTATAGTAATGTCTCATTTGAGTATATCAAAAAAGAATGAGGTTTATCTTCAAGTAGAATCAGATCCACATGTATATTATGAACTGTCAGATCAGTTCACCTTTGAGATTCCGGGAGCTAAATTCATGCCTCAATATCGTAATCGATATTGGGATGGTAAAATCCGTCTATTCAACGTAAAGAACGGAGAGATCTACGTTGGTTTATTGGATAAGATACAAAAGTTTTGCGAAGATCACGAATATACCTACGAGTTTCTAGATAATAAATTTTTCGGTACACCTTTTGAAGTCAATGAGAATATCTCATATGAGGGTGTGAAAGATTATATGACATCTATAAGTAAGTATTCTCCCCGTGAGTATCAAGTTGAGGGAGTATACGACGCTTTAAGACATAATAGAAGGTTGTTGATATCCCCAACTGCATCGGGTAAGTCTCTGATGATATACTCGATTGTGAGATATTATGTTGAAAGGCAGCAAAATACTCTGATAGTTGTTCCGACGACTTCCCTAGTAGAACAGATGTATAAAGATTTTGCAGATTATGGATGGGACGTAGGTTCATTTTGTCACAAAATTTACGCAGGAAAAGAAAGAGAGACAGACTCTCAAGTCATTATTACTACGTGGCAATCAATCTACAAACTCCCCAGAAAGTATTTTGAGCGATTCTCTGTTGTAATTGGGGATGAGGCTCACCAGTTTAAATCAAAGTCATTAATATCTATAATGACAAAACTCCACAAGGCCAAACATCGGTTTGGGTTTACTGGCACACTGGATGGAACACAAACACATAAGTGGGTTTTAGAAGGATTATTTGGCCCATCATATAAAATTATTAAGACAGACGAATTAATGAAGAAGGGTCACGTTGCAAAACTTGACATAAATGTTCTCCTACTCAAACATCCTGCTTCAAAGTTTGAAACATTTGAAGATGAAGTTCAGTATATAATTAACCATGATCAGAGAAATAAATTTATTCGTAATCTGGCACTTGATCTAAAAGGTAATACTCTGATATTATATTCAAGAGTTGAAACTCATGGAAGGGTCTTATATGACATGATAAATAGTAATGTACTAGAACAACGCGAAGTCTTCTTTGTACATGGAGGTGTAGTAGCAGAAGATAGAGAAAATGTAAGAGAAATCACTGAAAAAGAAGACAACGCTATTATCATCGCATCTTATGGGACTTTCTCCACAGGAATTAACATTAAAAATCTTCATAACGTCATTTTTGCATCTCCATCTAAATCTCGAATACGGAATTTACAGTCAATAGGTAGGGTTCTCCGTAAAGGAAGTAACAAAACAAAAGCAACACTCTATGACATAGCTGACGACATTTCCTACAAAACAAGAAGAAACTACACTTTGAATCATCTTGTAGAAAGAATCAAAATCTACAACGAAGAAAACTTTAATTATGACATCATCTCAATTCCACTTAAAAAATAATGGACACTGACATCAAAGTGACTATCAACTTAACTAAAATTGTTGAAGAACGAATTAAAAAAATGGGTGCATACCGTGATTTTGCTAAAAAATCTATAATGGGTACACTTGTTTCAACGAGTGACATTGATGAAATAGCAGTCAAAAGTCGTTCTTGTATTAAATTATCTGACACTTATACTGCTATTGATAAACTTATTTGTGAACATTTAGGTGTTCGAGAATCAACTTTAGAAGACATGATATTTGGAGAAAGACGGAATGGGTGACGAATTTTACAGCATTCTTAAACTTGTGTCCGGAGAAGAAGTCTTCGCACTTGTTTGTGTGGATGAATCTGAAGATGAACCTATTTTAATATTACACAATCCAATTATAATGAAACCTCTATCACCTTTTGGTGGGATAAACTATGTAAAGGTAACACCTTGGATGGAGATGTCTGATGAGGATATGTTTGTATTAAGAATGGATAAAGTAATTACTATGACAGAATGTAATGATAAAAAATTAATTAATATATACAAGCAATATGTGGAAGAAGCAGAAAACGAAGGCCTCGGTGTATTCAAACCCACAGATAATAAAGTAAAATTAAACTCACAACTTGGACTTATATCGAGCGTAGAAAAAAAACGTGAGTCTTTGGAGAAGCTATTTAAAGAAAACTCTAAAGATACTTAATATCCCTTTCAACCCTTACAGTGTTGATTGTACATGTTTTAGAGGGTCTTGTCAAGTGTCACCTTGTCACCTCACAAAAATGTGTTATAATAATAACAGTTAGGTAAAACACATGCCGAAGAAGAAGTCAGAGCATTATGTAAATAACAAGGAGTTGCTAGAAGCATTGATTGTTTATAGGGCAAAGGTTGCTAAGGCTGCAGATGAGGGAAAACCAAAACCACGGATCACAAATTATCTTGGATCTTGTTTTTTAAAGATTGCAACACACCTGTCATATAAACCAAATTTCGTTAATTATATGTTCCGTGATGATATGATATCAGATGGTATTGAGAATTGTGTACAATACATCCATAATTTCGATCCAGAGAAGTCTCGTAATCCTTTTGCATACTTTACCCAAATCATACACTATGCCTTTCTGAGACGCATACAGAAGGAGAAGAAACAATTAGATATTAAAAATAAGATTATTGAGAAGACAGGATTTGATGAAGTGATGACTGTAGAAAGTGGTGCATTGACAGGAGCAATGTCGGAGTATAATACAATTAAAGACAATATTGCACAGAAAAAGAATAGATGAAAATTGCCATTATAACTGATACCCATTTTGGTGCACGAAAGGGATCAAAGAATTTGCATGATTATTTTGAATTATTCTATAAGAATGTATTTTTTCCTAAGTTAGAAGAGTATGGAATAGATACTATCATTCATATGGGTGATGTATTTGATAGTCGTAAGGCTATTGATCTACAAACACTTGAATGGTCAAATCGTGTTGTCTTTGAACCACTGAAGAAGTATAAGGTATATGCAGCAACAGGAAACCATGATGCATATTATAAGAATACAAACTTTGTAAACTCACCTGAGTTGTTACTTACATCTTATAAAAATTGGGAAATATATTCAAGTGCAAAGGAGATACAAGTAGGTGGATTGGATATATTATTACTTCCTTGGATTACTACAGAAAATTATGAACACACCTTAGATGTAATTAAAAGTTCTAAATCTAAAGTGGCCATGGGTCATCTTGAACTAAATGGATTCAGAGCAACTCGTGGACATATGATGGAAACAGGTATGGATGTGAGTGTCTTTGATAAGTTTGATACTGTATTTTCTGGACATTTTCATACACGTTCAAATGATGGTAAAATATTTTATTTGGGTAATCCTTATGAGATGTTTTGGAATGATGTAAATGATAAAAGAGGTTTTCATATCTTTGATACTGAGACTCTTGAATTACTTGAAATTAATAATCCTTATAAATTGTTTTATAACATATACTACGAAGATACTAATCATCGTATCTTTAACACCAGTCAGTATGAAAATAAGATTGTAAAGGTTATTGTTCGTAAAAAGACAAATCCCAAGGAGTTTGAGAAGTTTATTGATAAGTTATTCAATGCAGGTGTTCAAGATCTGAAGATTATTGAAAACTTTGCTATAGCAGAGAATGAAGAGTTTGAAGTTGAAGAGGATGAAAATACTATTTCAATATTGAATCGTTATATTGATGAAGCAGAAATGAAGTTTGATAAGACTATAGTAAAAGATATCTTCCGTGATTTATACCGACAAGCCTGTGAGGTAGAGTAATGTATCTCTTAACACTTAAAAATAGAAAAACGGATGGAGCATATGCTGTTTCTGATGAAAAAGGAAGTAGAGTTTTATTTTTATTTGAAGAGGAAGATGATGCTACAAGATATGGTTTAATGCTTGAGGATAATGGTGATAAACAAATGGAAGTTGTAGAAGTTGACGATGAGCTTGCCATAAAGACATGTAGGATGTATAATTATAAGTATGCTGTCATCACTCCTGATGACTTTGTGATTCCTCCTAGTAATGATAAGATTCAAGAAGATTAGATGGAAAAACTTTCTTTCCACTGGTGATCACTGGACAGAAGTTGATTTTTTACAACACAATACAAATTTAATAATTGGAACCAATGGGTCAGGTAAATCTACTATGTTAGATGCACTGACTTTTGTATTGTTTAATAAACCTTTTCGTAAGATCACTAAATCACAGTTGATTAACACAACTAATGAAAAGGGTACATTAGTAGAGATTGAGTTTGATGTGAACGCAAAAGACTATTTGATTCGTAGAGGCATTAAACCAAATACATTTGATATTGAGGTAAATGGCACACCTCTTCATCGTGAGGCTGATGACCGATCAAATCAAAGAATACTTGAGGAGACGATACTCAAAGTAAACTATAAATCTTTTACTCAAATAATCATACTGGGTAGTAGCACCTTTGTTCCATTCATGCAATTGAATGCACCGAATCGAAGAGAGGTGATTGAAGACTTATTGGATATTCGTATATTTTCTTTTATGAATAATTTACTGAAAGATAAATTAAGAGAGAAAAGGGAAAGAGTTCGATCACTTAATCTTAAAAAAGAAACTCTTGCAGATAAAATTAAGATGCAAGAAAAATTTATTAAGGAGATAGAAGATCGTAGTAAAGAAGATATTAAAGGTAAGAAATCTAAAATTAATAGTTTAATAAAAGAAACTGATGGATATGTTCTTACTAATGAAGAGTATGAACTTGAGGTAACTGGTCTTATAGAAGATCAGGAAAAGGTTGCAGGAGCAGATAAAAAGTTAAGGAAACTTAATAATTTAAAAGGTAAAATATCGAATAAAGTATCAACCATAACCAAAGAACATAAGTTCTTTACCGATAATGTTACATGTCCTACATGTGATCAGGATATAGAAGAATCATTTAGGTTAAATAGAATTGCTGATGCTCAAGCTAAGGCAAAGGAGTTGCAATCTGGTTATCAAGAACTAGAAGAAGCAATTAAAAACGAAGAAGATCGAGAGCGTCAGTTCACTAAACTCACAAAGGAGATTTCTAAACTCAATAATGTCATTTCTCAAAATAATACTAAAATCTCAGGTTGTCAGCGACAAGTCAGAGATTTGGAATCTGAAATTCAAAAATTTACCGAGCAACTTAAAAACAGAAATACTGAACATGAGAAACTAACTGAGTTCAAAGAAAGTCTTCAAACAACTATTACAGAATCATCTGAGAAGAATCAAGACATTGTACATCATGATTTTGCATACTCACTCTTGAAAGATGATGGTGTTAAGACGAAGATAATTAAAAAATATCTACCACTTATTAATCAGCAGATCAATCGTTATCTGCAGATGATGGATTTTTACATCAATTTTAAATTAGATGAGGAGTTTAGTGAAACTGTAGAATCACCAATACATGAAGACTTTTCATATGCTTCATTTAGTGAGGGTGAAAAAATGAGAATTGATTTGGCACTACTATTCACATGGAGAGAAGTGGCTAGAGTTAAGAACTCTGTCAATACAAATCTATTAATCATGGATGAAGTATTTGATAGTTCTCTTGATGGATTTGGTGTGGATGAATTTATGAAAATTATTCGTTTTATAATTAAGGATGCAAACATATATGTCATATCTCACAAATCAGATTTGCATGATAAATTTGAAAATGTCATCAAATTCGATAAAATCAGAGGTTTCAGTAAAATTGTATCATAAATATTTTTAATCGTTTACATTAGAATATGTTATCAACCCAGTATCGTCTTCGTCTAGAAGGCATTTGCAAATCCATCGCGTCAGGAACAGAGGTTAGTATAGATGATATGATATGGGCTCAAAAATTAGCAAAAGCAAATACGAGTGCAAGAGGTATGTTAAATCAAGCAAGAAGACTAGCAACAAATCCGAACGATTCTTTTCTGAATAACTTGAATATTGGAGACCCCGATTCAAGTAATCACCGTAGGGGTTTCGATCATCCAGATGAGATCGTAGATTGGTTTCATCAAGAACGTAGCGATGACTGGAGACAGAGAGACTAGTAGACAGTTTACAAAGTGTCCACTCAACCGTCCTTCGGGACGGTTTTGTTATTATAATGGATATATCAACAGAGATCCCACATGACTATCCAATACGAAATCAAATCACAACTTGCTAAATTACTTGCTACAGAAGATCTAATTGTAGAGCACAAGAGAGTTGAGACTGCATGTTTCAATGTCGCAACTCGTGTTCTTACTCTACCTGTTTGGGATACAACAGATAAGGTTGTTGATATGCTTGTAAGTCATGAAGTTGGCCATGCACTCTATACTCCTAATAGAGACTGGTGGTTAGAGAAGGAGTGGAAAATGAATCCATCATTTGTTAACATCGTAGAAGATGCTCGTATTGAGAGAATGATGAAGCGTCGTTATGAAGGTATCTCTAAGACATTTTTCAAAGGATATTCAGAGTTAGTATTACAGGATTTCTTTCAAGTAGATGGTAAAGATATTACAAAGATGAATCTTGCAGATCGTATCAATCTTCACTACAAGATCGGCACACATCTTGATATTCCTTTTGCAGAGGATGAGATTCTTTTTGTAAGAAGAATTGATACATGTGAAACATTCGATCAGGTTCTTCAAATCTCTCAGGATCTATATGATTACTGTCAAGAACAGTTTGATAAAGAAAAGGAAGCATTAGAAAATACACCAGATCAGTTACAGGCAGTTAGTGAAGCAAAAGATGGTGAGAAGATGGGTGCTCAAAGTTCATCTGAATCTGATTCCGAAGAGCAAGATGGTGATAGTAATTCAGAGTTAGGTGAGTCTAATCCTCGATATGAATCAAGTGATGATTCTTCTGATTCTTCTGAACTTAATCCTAATCCAAGTGAACTACCAATTGGTGGTCAGGGAGCTGGTGCTGCTGAAGATGGCGAACTCAAGATCGAAACTGCTGACGCTCTTGCAGATGCACTTAAGAATCTTGCACAGATGGAAGGTAGAGAGAATGTATATGTAGAATTACCAAAGTTGAACCTAGATAATATAATCATCCCTAATGAAGAGATTCATGAAGAGATTGAGAAGTTACATGCTGAAATCAAAGAACCTGCTCCTATTTTAAGAGATAACTCTCTTCCAGAATTTAATTTCACTCTTGCTGAAATGAGAGACACATACAATTTTATACAGGAGACAGATGAGGACTTTGCTAAGTTTAAAAAGTCTGCACAAAAGGAGGTAAACTATCTTGTCAAAGAATTCGAGAGACGCAAATCTGCAGGAGCTTATGCTCGCACTACTACTAGTCGCACTGGTATCCTTGACACCAAAAATCTTCACACTTATAAGTTCAATGAGGATTTATTTAAAAAGATCTCTGTCGTGCCCGATGGTAAAAACCACGGACTAGTATTTGTTCTTGATTGGTCAGGTTCTATGAGTCATGTGATGCAGGATACTATCAAGCAATTATATAATCTTGTTTGGTTCTGCAAGAAAGTTCAGATTCCTTTTGAAGTTTATGCTTTTACAGGCAGTTACAACAAAGGTGAGGAGAGAAGTCAAATGTATGTTGAGAGATCTGGTCTAGTTTCTATGGACAGAAACTTTGCAATGATGAATATCCTTTCCAGTAAAGTTCGTACAAAGGATTTTAATCGTCAATTAATCAATCTTTACAGAGTTGTATCTGCATTCAGAGGATGGCACAATCACAAAGTTGTTCCTATTGGTATGAATCTATCCGGTACACCTTTGAATGAAGCAGTTATTACACTTCATGATATCATTCCACAATTCCAAAAAGAGAATGGAGTTGAGAAAGTAAACTGTGTGATTCTTACTGATGGTGAAGCACAATCATCTTCATACCATCGTGAGGTTCATAGAAGATGGGAAGATGAACCATTTATTGGTAATGCTAGTATCGGTGGCGGTGTATTTCTTCGCAATCGTAAAACAGGTAGATCTCATTCTTTTGGTGGTCAATGGTATTCATACACAAAGGTATTTCTAAATGATATATCAGATACTTTCCCTGATGTAAACTTTGTTGGTATTCGTTTGATGGATTCAAGAGAAGGTTCACGTTTCATTCTATGCAATCAACATGGTGATGATTACACAGAGGGTAGTTTCTATAGAACTAAGTTGGCTGAGTGGAGAAAGAATAAGGCATTAGTTCTTGATAACAAAGAAGCAGGATTTGATGTTTATCTTGCACTTGCAACATCTGCAATCCGTAATGATACAGAGTTTGAAGTTGTTGAAGATGCAACTAAGGCACAGATCAAAGCTGCATTTACTAAGACTCTTAAAAACAAGAAGATGAACAAGAAGATTCTTAGCAAATTTGTGGAGATGGTAGCATAAATAGGACAGTTAAAAAAGTGTCCACTAAGGGGTCACAAGACCCCTTTTTCAGTTATAATAAGTACATAACTGAAACCCCCTTATTATTATGACATTCGAGTTAAAGATGACCAAAGAGCAAGTCGTATCTAAACTACGCGATCTATATGGTGCCGAGTTCACCACACCTGATGTTAGAGCATTCTGTGCGATGAATGATATCTCATATTCAACTGTCACAAAGAAGTTGAGAGAGTTTAAGGTAACTAAAGGTAAGTGGAATCTTGAAGTTACTGCTACAGCAGTTCAAGACATTGAAAGATCTTTTGCAAAACCTTCCGTTCTTCCACCACAGGTTCAAAACTTAGTTCCTACAAAAGATGACACTTTTGTTAAGTTTGGCCCTTTCACTGATGTCAAAAAGATCATTCAGTCCAAGCAATTCTATCCTGCATTTATTACAGGATTATCTGGTAATGGTAAGACCTTTTCTGTTGAACAGGCATGTGCTCAACTAAATAGAGAGTTAATTAGAGTTAACGTAACTATAGAGACAGATGAAGACGATCTTATTGGTGGGTTTCGTCTTGTTGATGGTAACACTGTTTGGCACAATGGGCCAGTCATCGAATCTTTGGAGAGGGGAGCTATTCTCCTTTTAGATGAGATCGATCTAGCATCTAACAAGATCTTATGTTTACAGTCTATTCTTGAAGGTAAAGGTGTCTTCTTGAAGAAGATAGGTAAGTGGGTAAAACCTGCTGCAGGATTCAACGTGATTGCAACAGCAAACACAAAAGGAAAGGGATCAGATGATGGTAGATTCATTGGAACTAACGTATTGAATGAAGCATTCCTAGAAAGATTCCCTGTGACCTTTGAGCAGTCATATCCTCATCCAAAAGTAGAGGAGAGAATGTTACGTCTACACTCTGCTAGTGTTGGTGTTTATGATGATAAGTTTATCAAGAAACTTGTTGATTGGGCAGACATCATTCGTAAGACATTCTATGATGGTGGTATCGAAGAGATCATCTCTACTCGTCGTCTAGTTCACATCATTCGTGCAATGTCTATCTTTAATGACAAGGCAAAAGCAATCGAAGTTTGTGTCAATCGTTTTGATGACGAAACAAAACAGTCATTTATGGAATTGTATGATAAAGTAGATGCAGACGTTGACTTTGACAAGGAGAACAATGAATCTGTGGAAACAGTATAAGGAGGTCTTACACAACACTATCGCACTTCATAACGGAGTCGATAGTGTTTGGGCCGAGTGGGAGTCAAAGGGGATGACTCTTTTAGCAAAGACCTACACTAATCAGTATCTGATTAAGTCAAGAGAGGTTGAGATATGGAGTGATAAGTGTTGCATCTACAATAACATTCTTTATCCAAAAACAGGGAGTAATCTCCCTTGTTTTGGTATGGATTTGATGGGGTTTAATGAGAAGAGAGTTATCATTGTATTTGACTTTCAACATCCTGTAGAGAACTATAGATTCTCTGTTGATGGATTGCCAAAGAGTGAAGGTGATTATCGTTTCTTTGAAGTAGGGAATCATTTCTCAGATAACATTTATGTTGCTAAATGCGAGATGAAAGATGTGAATGATCACCTTGAAATGTTTACAACCTACTTGACTAAGTACAAAGACATGCTAGAATTAAAGAAACCAACTGGTAAAGATACTAGTGAATATAAAGACTTTGATTCTTACATGACCAGACTCGATCCAGTAGCAGGTTTTCTCACTGGTAAGTTTGGGAAAGAAAAAGCAGAGAGTCTTGTAAATGATTTTTTATTCAATTATGGTTAATGCATGGAGTCTCGCAGGCTCAATTTTAAATGGCACTTTTGACAAGGACTACCCTATGACTGATATTAAAATTACACCACAAGAAAGTGATGAATATGATATTCCTCATAATACAGATTGGCAGGACGGTCTTGATTATGAAGTGAATTACTACGGTGATTATATGGCAGATGTAGATGACCAAAGGGCACATCATTTTACAAATGCAAATTCATTCTATAATGATGGATGGACTCAACAATATCATAGAGATCAATTAGAAAAAATGGATTACGAACCACAAAGAAATCATCAATACAAATATCACGAAGAAGAAATTCTAAAAGATATTGAAGAATATGTTTCTAGAACATATCAAGGACACTACACAGGAACAAAACATGAGTTTCGTAAAGTGCAAACTATTGATCTGATGGCTGCTAGAGATATTGCACCACAATTCTGTCAAGCAAATATACTTAAGTATGGAAGTCGTTATGGTAGTAAAGATGGTAGAAACAAAACAGACTTGCTAAAAGTTATACATTATGCTATGCTACTATTACATTTTGATGGGCACTACGGGAAACCATCTATGCCATCTGGCGATTTTGAACAAATGCCCTAATGAAATTACGACCTAAAATGACCATGAATTTAAGTGACAACACTGTAAACATTCTTAAGAACTTTGCAGGTATTAATAACTCTATACTTGTAAAGCAAGGTAATCAGTTACGCACTATATCTGTCGCAAAGAACATTCTTGCAGAGGCAGAGATTCCAGAAGATTTTCCAAGAGATGTTGCCATCTATGATCTTAATCAATTTTTAAATGGATTGAGTTTACATCACGATCCTGATTTAGATTTTACTGAAGATACTTATCTTACTATTCGCGAAGGTAAAAGAAGAGTAAAGTATTTCTATGCAGATCCACAGGTTATTATCGCACCACCTGATAAAGAGATTACACTTCCAACTGAAGATGTATGTTTCCAATTAGATGGTCAGGCACTTGAGAAAATGCTCAAGGCTGCTGCAGTATATCAATTACCTGATTTGTCTGCTATCGGTAAAGATGGTGCAGTCAGATTAGTTGTAAGAGATAAGAAGAATGATACATCAAATGAGTTTGCAGTTGTTGTAGGTGAAACAGATAAGGATTTTGTATTTAATTTTAAGGTAGAGAATATTCGTATTATTCCCGGTTCTTATGATGTAATTGTATCATCTAAATTACTATCTAAGTTTAGTAATAGTAAGTTAAATCTTACATACTTTATTGCATTAGAGCCTGATTCAGAATTTGAGTAATGAATACATTTTCTTTCACTGATGAAGAGTTAGAATGTATAAGGGTTTGTGTGAGTAATTCACCAATCCCTTATGATATCACTAAGAAAAAAATTCCTAAAAAAATTTTAGACAAGATAGGTGAACCCACACCTTTAGAAGAGGATGGTTTACCTTTAATTAAATTAGATTTGACAAGGTATGAACATGAATAACATCGGATTAGAGGTTGTTTTCTGGACTGTGCTTTCAATTTATTTGATGGCACAGTTTGGTGTTTTTAAGAAAAAATCTAAAAAATCTTATAGTAGAAAAAAAAGGAAATGAGATTGCAATTTTGGTACTCAGAAGATGTTAAGGAATGGCACTGGTCATTTCATACTCGACACTATGCTCCAAAAGGATCTGCATATTATCAATCCTCTGGATCAGGAACTAATGTCAGAGAAGTTATGGATAAAGTAGCAACAGAAATTGAACTTTTAGTTGAACAAAAAAAGGATGAAACAAGCTGAACCTAGATTTACCGTTGATGGAAATCAATACGCTCGTGATTTACATAAGAAACCTACTGATAATTTAGAGACACTTATGAAAGAACTTACCGAGAGATTGGAAGAGACAAGTCAGGAAAGTAAAGAAACAATAGCATATCTTTTAGGTTGTAGAGATATTGTTGATTATCTGAGAACAGGAAAACTGCCGAGTGAAAAAAATTATACTCCGATAAAAACAGATTCTGGATTACAATTCCAAGAAAAAGTAACTTTTATTCCAAGATACTTATGAAACTTACACAAGAAATGATTGACGAAATCCAAAGACTTATGGAACATACCAAGAAAGATGGTAGTATGAACTGGGTTGATGGGGAAGATATAGAGATCAGTTTAGCAGGAACTTTTGCTGCTGATCGATTTATTGTTATTAACAATAGATCAAAGAAACCTTGGGATCCATCAATAAATAGTTCACATCATCCTGATTATGATCCGAAACCTGCAGAGGAGTTTTATAAAAAATGGCCTCATTTATTAGAACCACCTTATAGAGAAAAAAAATGAGTGAAAGTAAAGAACGTATTATACAACGCATCATAGAACTTACTACCTTACTAGATGGAAATGTAAAACAAATGTTAAGGTCTAATAGTGGGGGTAGACAAAGTAGAGTGATTGAGATAGAATATGATGTAAAGGAGACTAGAGGTTGAAAAAAGTATGGAGAATTTGGGCAAAGGCACTTGGTGACAAGTCTGGTAATTCTGATAAAGAAGCAGACTTTGTTGCTATCATCCGAACCCTTATATTCATACAACTTGTAGTCACCAACTGTTTCATCGTTGCCGGTAACATTCGTCACTGGAACGATCATTACATCCCACCTCATTATGAACGTATTCGTGACTGAACAATGCCCTTACAAATCGGCAGAAGTATTACCAGACAAACACATAGTTAAGATGCCACTTGAGACTTGCCAGATGTTGGCTGTAGTCTATTCCAAGTGGTATTTTAATTGGGGAGATGAATTACTCCACAAGAAAGATGGATCACCTTATAACACAAAGAAAGGTGCTTTCCGTGGACATCCTTGCACAGTATGGGCAGCAGAAGATATTAATAAGACTGCGTGGTTAATTGCACACGGAGTTGCCTTATGCTATGAATATTGGAAAAGATATGATAAAATACATTCATGTTCAAAAACAATACAGGAGGCAAGAGAAGTTTTTACTAAACAAACCAAGAAAGACCTATCAATTCACAGAGATGTGAAAGACTTTGCATTTGCGGGGCCTGATGAGTTCAAGTATGATACAAGTATTGATATCTTTACTCAATACAAGAAATACATTGCATCCAAACCTTGGGTCAAAGATAACTATCTTCGCATACCAGATCGTAAACCTAATTGGGTATCATAATGTTTGAAGAAGAAGAACACGTTAACGATCTTTATGAAGATATGATAAGATTAAACTCTCTCTATGAAGAGTTGATGTGGGAACATAAAGACATACTTGAATTTATTCCCGATTATGATAATAATAGAATTATCATACAAAATAAAACTATGATGGACAGAAATGAGTGATTTTATATGGGTTGAAAAATACAGACCCAAAACAATTGAAGAGTGTATTCTCCCTGATGGTATCAAAAAAACTTTTAGGGATTTTCTATCCAGTGGTGAGATTCCAAATATGTTGTTATCAGGCCCACCGGGTATTGGTAAGACAACAGTTGCGAAAGCAATGTGTAGTGAACTAGGAGCAGATTTTTATGTCATTAATGGATCAGATGAAGGACGTTTTCTCGACACTGTTCGGAACAACGCAAAGAACTTCGCGTCTACAGTCTCTCTTACGAGCGAGTCGAAACATAAAGTCATCATCATTGACGAAGCAGACAATACCACTTCCGACGTACAACTCCTCCTTAGAGCGTCGATTGAAGAGTTCTCCAGAAACTGCAGATTTATTTTCACCTGCAACTACAAGAACAAAATTATTGAACCACTCCATAGTAGGTGTGCCGTTATTGACTTTAATGTTAATAAAAGAGACAAACCAACAATCGCAGCAGGATTCTTCCAACGAATCATAGAGATACTTGATTTAGAGAAAGTCAGATACGATAAGAAAGTTATAATTGAATTGATAAACAAACACTTCCCTGATTGGAGAAGAGTGTTAAATGAGTGTCAAAGATATTCTGTGGGTGGTGAAATAGATTCTGGCATTCTTGCTTCTTTTTCTGATGTATCTGTAAATGAACTTCTTAAAAACCTTAAAGACAAAAACTTTTCTGAAGTACGTAAGTGGGTCAACACTAACTTGGATAATGATACTACTTTACTTTTTCGTCGCATTTATGATAGTCTATATGATTCCTTGGTCGCTAGTTCTATTCCTGCTGCTGTACTCGTTCTGGCTAAATATCAATATCAAGTGGCATTCGTAGCAGATCAGGAAATTAATCTACTTGCCTGTCTAACAGAGATCATGGTTGAATGTGAATTTAAATGAAGAAAAAATCGAAGCAGTTTAAAATAAATTGTTTTGGTATCCTTGGAATAGTGCTATTAATAAGTGGCATTTTTTCTGGTTTTGTGGTATACTATGCATGGATGGAGATTCTTAAATGAAAGTTTACAGAGATGAACTACTAAAGATGTTAAAAAAACATGCCTATAAAAAAGGTGAGTTTACTTTATCTTCTGGTAGAAAAACAGATCATTACATAAATTGTAAACCTGTTACTCTTGATGGAAGAGGTTTGGCAATTGTAAGTGCCATGCTTGCTGAATGTATTGAAGATAATTCAGTCGCAGTAGCAGGACTTACTTTAGGTGCCGATCCTTTAGTATCAGGTGTTGCTATGGTATCTGCTTTGAATCAAGGTAAACTTACTGGATTGATAATCCGCAAAGAACCTAAAGGTCATGGCACAGATGAATATATCGAAGGCCCATTACCTGAGAAAGGTTCAAAAGTAACTGTATTAGAAGATGTTGTTACTACAGGTGCATCATCAATTAAAGCAGTTAAGAGACTTCGTGATGCAGGTTATGAAGTTAAACGTGTAGTTTCAATTGTTGATCGTCAAGAAAATGATGAAGCTAATACTAATTTTAAAATGGCAGGCCTTGAGTTCTATAGTTTATATCCTTTAGAGGAGATTGTAGAATGAACTGTTGGCATTGCAATACTGAACTGATATGGGGATCAGATTTTGATGGTGAAGATTATGGATGTGAAGAGGAATACTCTATCGTAACTAATCTCACTTGCCCTAAGTGTCAATCATTTGTACAAGTTTATTATCCGAATCAAAATGACTCAAATAACGAAATTGAAACATCAAATTAAATCGAACAAATATTATTTGTTTTGGGGTGCTGCAACTATAGCAGTAATGACAGGACAAATTTATGTTGGTAATGGTTATCGTCAAATGTCACAAGATGTTAGAGACCTTACTGAAATGATCACTATTCAAATCGAACTCGATGAACTTAGAAACAACAATGGAGTATTTTATTAATGTAATCCCACATGGAGATTACTCAGGACTACCACCTACAGGAGTATTCATTTTTTGGATCGTAGTATCTCTAGTCTCTTTAGTAGGATATGGTTTATATCTTACATTTGGTGAAGGTGGTAAAGATTTAAAGGACGAAATCAAAGAACATGCTAGAATGCATGAGTTAGGCATTGCTCATGGTCACGAAGGTCGTCATCCAGTTATGACACAGAAAGCACAAGAGCAAGATTATCCACAACATAAACATGATGGTAATAAGCAAGGTTGATACAAGTAAAGCAGAATGGGCTGCTGATAAATTTATTGACTACTTCAAGAACTTTAGTTCTATTGAAGATTACTTGCGTTTTGCAAAAGGAGAAGCAGTATCGAGTATGGCAACCATACCCGGTATTTCTGATAAAGATGCTTTTTTGAATGAGGATATACATCCTCAAGATATGGATTTTGAAGTTAAGTTTGTTGGAGATAGATTTAAAGATAGTATTAGTCAGGAGATGTATATCAAATATCTTACTGCTACGTCATCTCATGTGATTGAACATAATATTCCCGGTAGAGAGTTACGTTGGATGATATATGAAAAGAATACTAAAAAGATAATTGGTTTTATTCGTTTTGGTTCACCTACAATAAACTCTAAGCCTAGAAATATTTGGTTAGGAAAAGCACCAGATCTTTCTAGATTTAATCGTCATGCTGTAATGGGATTTGCTATTGTTCCATCTCAACCTTTTGGATTTAATTATCTTGGCGGTAAACTACTTGCTCTTATGTGTGTATCTCACTATGCAAGAGAGGAAGTATCCAAAGTATTTGAAAAAAATATTGCATTATTTGAAACAACATCCTTATATGGATCTACTACATCAGCATCACAGTATGATGGATTAAAACCTTTTATTAGATATAAAGGTCTAACTGATAGTAAATTCTTACCTTTATTACATAGAGAATCTTTTCATGAATTACATAATGCATTTTCTGAATGGAATAATAATCAACCATTAACAGAGAACAGAGCATCTTCTAAGAAGATGAAGAGACAAACTAAGATGATTTCTATCATTAGAAATAGTTTAGAAGATAAAACAAAATTAGATAAGTTTAACTCTGTTATTAATATGGCATTTAATCTTACACAAAGAAAAAGATCATACATATCAGATTATGGATATGGTAATGTTCGTGAAGTTATATCTGGTGAGCAGGAGGAGTTAGTTCGTGGACAAAATTGGGATAAGTTTTATCTTGAAAATATTATTGCATGGTGGAAGAAGAAGGCAGGTAAAAGATACGACAAATTAAAGAAAGAAGGTAGATTTAGAGATAAGGTTGAATTATGGACAGAGGATGAGGATATACAAATCATTCGTTAATAAATACTTAAAACTTAGTGCGAAGGATGAAGACATTTAAACAATTTTTAGATGAGAGTAGTCTCTCAAGAATAAAAAGTAAAGCAGATAAGAAAGGTATTGCTGTCATGTCTGCATCTAGAGCTAATCTCTCTTCAAAGGAAAATAGATCAAGAGCAAAAGATTTGGATAAAGATATTCGTAGCAAATTTGGTAGAGGTGCTACAAAGGTTACAGGATCATATTCCGAGAAAGATGAAAAAACTGGTAAGGAAACCAAAGTGAAGGAAAGGAGTCATGTAATAGATAGTGGTAAGATGGGTAAAAGAAAGTTTAAGAAAGAAGTTAAGAAGTTAGGTAAAAAATATGGACAAGATTCTGTATTGACATCAGGCAAAAAAGGTGGTACACTATCAGCAACACGCAAAGGTGGTCTCGGCAAGAAAAAAGGTATAGGTGTGGGTAAATTCAAACCACAAGGAACAAACCCAGATGGTCAATCTCAGATCAAGGGAAAAACTTTTTCATTTAACAAAGACTAATGACAAACAAACTTTATGATGACTCCAACTGGAGAAATGAATACAAGAGTTACACCAGTGATAAAAGGGAACTCGAATTACTTGAAAATGGGCCTCACAGTCTTACAGATTCATGGCATCTTCAAGCAATGTATGGTGATTGGAAAAAGAAGAAGGGTTATAATAAGTTAGATCCGAAAGAAAATAAAGGACAGATGCAATCATCTTTACAAGAGTTTTTTGAAAGAACAGATCAACGTGATCAGGCTATCTGATGAATGTAAAAATTTATGATGATTTCTTCTCAGAGCAAATCAGAGAAGAAATTTGGGATATAATGTTAAGACCTAGATGGTCTCCTGATGGTGGAAATGTTGGTCATTGGTTTTGGCATATGGATAAACTGGAAGAAGAAAAATTTTTTAGTGAATTCCTTTATGAAAAAATATGTCAAAAATTAAATATCAATTATAAAATAGGAAGAATATATGCTAATGGTCAAAGTTGTGGGCAGTGTGGCAACCCACATAAAGATGACGGTGATTTTACTTTTTTGTATTATCCAAATCCACAATGGGAATTAGCTTGGCAGGGTCATCTTATCTTTTCAGAAGATGGTAATGAACCAACAAAAATTATTGGATACAAACCAAATCGAGCAGTAACCTTCCCATCAAATATGATTCATTATGCAGATGCACCACATAGATATTATAATGGATTTAGAGTTTCCCTTGCGTACAAATTTGATTTTTAATTATTATGGCAGAATTGAAAGATTGGTTGAACTCAATCAACCTTAACAAAAAGAACTTGATTGATGAAGATCCATCAATCGAAAAAGAGTATCCTCCCTTCATTGTGAACAAGTGTTTGTCAGGACATCTTGACACTGTGATGTTTGCTAATGAGATGAATAAGTATCCTTTTTTACCAAAAAAGATGCAACATGATTTTCTTATACATATAGTGAGGAAGAAGAAAAGATTTTCTCCTTGGTTGCGTAAAGACAAGATCAAGAACCTTGATAGTGTCAAGACATACTATGAATGTAGTAATGCTAAAGCGGAACAGATTCTAAAAATTCTTACAAAAGAACAACTGAATTTTATTAAATCTAAACTTGATATTGGAGGAAGACAATGAGTGTTCTTAAGGAACCAGAAGTGAAATGGAATCCTGACCAGATGGTCGAAGTGACATTAAATGAACCAGATGATTTTCTCAAGGTGAGAGAGACTCTGACACGTATAGGTGTAGCATCCAGAAAAGAGAAAAAGATTTATCAGTCCTGTCATATTCTTCATAAACAGGGTAGATATTTTTTAGTACACTTCAAAGAATTATTTGCATTGGATGGTAAGCATGCAAATCTTACATCTAATGATGTACAACGTAGGAATCGTATAGCACAGTTACTTGTAGATTGGGGCCTTGTAGGCATAGTTAGTTCAGATATTATTCAGGATGTAGCACCACTTAATCAGATAAAAGTTTTATCTTTTAAGGATAAGGGTGACTGGATTTTAGAAACAAAATATAATATTGGATCTAAAAAGAAAAAGGTAGAGGAAACCGAATAGTTGACAAATTAAAAAAGTCATGCCATACTAAATATGTACAGGTCTAACACTCCATTTAAGGTTTGTTATTCCACTCAATAAACAAAAGTTTTAGGAGACAATCATGGCAACACCATCAGAGTATTTTGAGAACGCTGATATTAATAATATCCCAGTTCCAGACTGGTCACATCTGGATGTTATCTCACCATCAACAGAACCCACTATAAGGTTGAATTGGGATGATGTCTACATTGATGACATTGACGGAAACACGACTAAAGAAGAACCACATTCTGCAGAAGAAATTGAAGCACTTCGATTATCTTTTTCTGCAAAAGTTGATGAGAAAGAATATACACCTGCAGTAGTTTACAGAGGTAAAGCATATCTTAAACCTTGGAAACTTGTCTACGGATATGGAAGATCTGAGGCTCTTAGATTATTAGGAACTAAGGGTTGGTTCTTTACTGTTCTCGAAGGAACAGAGGATGCACTTGAGGATGTGCAAGCACAAGAAAATGAAATGCTTCCGAAAAGAGTGAATGAGGAAGTTGATATGAGAAAGTTCCTCATAGGAAAAGTTAATGAAGGTAAGATAGAGAAAAATGTCGATGCGATCATAGCAAAGTTTAAAAAGGTATATCCATACCGTAGAAAGGAGACTATGAATCGTGTGATTCCTCAAGTCTTAAAAGAGTTAAATGTTAAACTTCCGTACATACTCTACACCTCTGCACCAAAAGCTCAGGATTGGATTGATAACCACTCTAAAGAGGATTATGTTATCGGTGAATCATATGACATTGAACGTGGCATGTATGGAGTCCTTATGAAAGAGGGTTACGACTGGAGGGTTGTAATGAATGCAATGCAAACGTATGTCGAAACTGGTAAAAAAACATACGTTATTTGTCATTGTGGTGCACCGACTAAGAAACAAAACTTCTCAACAAAGAGAAAGAAAATCCTTGCAAGATTCAAGCATTGGGAAACAGTGTTTAAGCAAATGGGTGTTAAAGTTTTCCCAGTTGTTGTTTTGGGTGCATTACCACAAGATAGAAAGAATGATAACATGAAAGTATTAGTCACAATGGGTGACGATGCAAAAGAGGTATTAGAGGATACCGATGGTATAGATTCAACTCTTAATGTTGAGTACTCGTATACAGCAGCATAGATGATGGGGGGTAAATACTACCCCCTTTTTTTGTGTCTTATGGTATAAATAGTAGTGTCGCCTTCGGGGACAAAAACTAAACTCGCTTACATAGGAGAACTATTATGAATGCTCTACAAAGATACCATGCTGCAAATCTTCCAGAATTGTTTGATAAGATTTCAAAGAACAGCATAGGATTAGATGATTATTTTGATCGATTTTTTAATGGTGATTTAAACCCCAGTTATCCACCATATAATCTAATAAACATTTCTAATCATGAATCAAGATTAGAAGTTGCACTAGCAGGCTTTAAGAAGAAAGAAGTTAAAGTTTACACAGAGTATGGTAAACTAACAATTGAAGGTTCTAAAGAAATCAAAGAAGATACAGATTATGCACATAGAGGATTAGCACAAAGATCATTTACAAGATCTTGGACACTATCAGATGATACTGAAGTCAAAGATGTTAGTCTTGAAGATGGATTATTAACTGTAACACTTCAAAAAGTTGTACCAGACCACCATGCTAAGAAGGAGTATCTATGAAACTATTAACCCCCTTTAGCGTTATCAAAGATGCTATCAGTGATATCAAACGCACTAAGAAAAAAACTAATTGCAAAAAAGTAGTTCTATGATATAATAAGTTTATTGTACTTATTATATGGATTACAAATCATCTGGTGTAGATATCGAAGCAGGAAATGCTTTTGTAGATAGTATTAAAGATTCAGTCAAGTCCACTCACAGGCCAGAGGTCGTGGGTGGACTTGGTGGTTTCAACGGTATGATGAAAATACCTAAGAAATATAAGAAACCAGTATTAGTATCTGGTGCAGATGGTGTGGGAACTAAACTTGAAATTGCACAGATATGGGATAAACATTATAACGTAGGTGTTGATTTAGTTGCAATGTGCGTGAATGATGTAATCACAAGTGGAGCAGAACCATTATACTTTTTAGATTATATTGCTACTGGTAAATTGCAGAAAGATAAATTAAAGGAAATAGTAGAAGGTGTTGTTAATGGATGTGTCATGTCAGGTTGTACTTTGATAGGAGGAGAGACGGCTGAGATGCCTAGTATGTACACCTCTATGAGATATGATCTTGCAGGTTTTTGCACAGGAGTTGTAGAAGAAGATGAGATAATAGATGGTAGTAAAATTAAAGAGGGTGATAAGATAATTGGTATTGCAAGTAGTGGGATTCATAGCAATGGTTTTAGTTTAATAAATGAATTGATATGGAGACATAAACTTGCATTTTTAGACATACCAGAAATAGCCACACCTACACGTATCTACGCACCTTTAGTTAAATATCTTACAAAAAGAATTCCTATTCTTGGTATGGCACATATTACAGGTGGTGGTATTCCGGGAAACTTGCCAAGGTGTATGCCAAAAGGGTTGCAACCATTAATTGATTGGAACTCATGGAAGATACCAGATGTGTTTAACAAAATTATGATAGCAGGTGATATATCAAAAGAGGAGATGTGGAGAGTTTTCAATATGGGAATTGGATATTGTATAGTGGTTTCTAAAGAACATGTGAATGATGCAATGAGTTTGATTGGAAACGATTGTTGGACAATTGGAGAAGTTGTGGTATAATTAATATAGATCGTATTATAAAATGGCTGTAAAACTTGCCCTTCTTCAATCGGGTGATCAAATTATTGCAGATGTGACTGAAGTATTATCAGGTGATAAGGCAGTTGCATATCTGTTTGAAAAACCACAAAAACTTAGTTACAATGCTCCTATTTTTTTAGAGCAGGATAAGGGTGGTGAAGCTTCAGTTGAAGTTACATTGTCTAACTGGATCACAGTTGCAGATGATGACAAAATTCCAGTAACACTTAATCAAGTTGTTGCTCTAGTTAATCCTATTAAGGATGTTGTAAACATGTATAACGCAAAGATCAATGCAGGAACAAATTAAATGTCTTTTACTCAAGAATGGTGATATCATCATATCTGAGATTATGGAAGTTGACACTGAACTCGGTGGCCCTGATTGTAAATTAATCAATCCAGTAAAGATGACTGAAGTTATCTCAAAAAATAATAATAATGATTATGATATGGCATCATGGTTAGACTTTACTGCACAGAGTGAAATGATGATACATTCTGACAGTATCATGACAATAGTTGCTCCAACATCTGCTATACTATCAAAGTATCTTGATGTGATTGCCCAATGAAGTTTTACACTAACGTACAATTAGTAGGTGATAACTTTCTTGTTCGTGGTTATGATAATGGTAAACATTTCATGACTCGTGAGAAGTTCTATCCTACTCTTTTTGTTCCGTCTAAAAGAAAATCAAAGTACAAAACATTGACAGGTGATTATGTTGAACCAGTCAATCCCGGAACTGTGCGTGAGTCCCGTGAATTTATCAAAAGATATGATGGTGTAGAAAACTTTAGTGTGTATGGAAATGACAGATATATCTATCAGTACATCTCTGAGATGTATCCCGAAGAAGAAGTCAAGTTTGATATTAGTAAGATCAAGTTGACCACTCTTGATATTGAGGTGAAGTCTGAGAATGGATTCCCTGATGTAGAATCTGCAGCAGAAGAAATATTACTTATTACAATACAGGATTATACAACAAAACAGATTCGCACTTGGGGGCAAGGCCCATTTAATAACAAACAAGATAATGTCATTTACAAGTCATACAATTCTGAGTATGAACTTCTAAATGGTTTTATTAACTGGTGGATGATGGAAGAGAATACACCAGAGGTTGTAACTGGTTGGAATATTGAACTATATGATATTCCATATCTATCCCGTAGACTTGAAAGAGTTCTTGGTGAGAAGTTGATGAAAAGACTTTCACCTTGGGGTCTAGTAACTGAAGATGAAATCTATATTGCAGGTCGTAAGAATATTGCATATGATGTTGGCGGTATCACTCAACTTGATTATCTTAATCTATACAAGAAGTTTACTTACAAGGCACAAGAATCATATCGTCTGGATTACATTGCAAAGGTTGAACTTGGTCAGCAGAAACTTGATCACTCAGAGTTTGATACATTCAAAGACTTCTATACAAAAGGTTGGCAGAAGTTTGTAGAATACAACATCATTGACGTAGAACTTGTTGACCGTCTTGAGGACAAGATGAAGTTGATTGAACTTGCAATCACAATGGCATATGACGCAAAGGCAAACTATGTTGATGTGTTTTCACAGGTTCGTATGTGGGACACAATAATCTATAACTACTTAAAGAAAAGAAATATTGTTATTCCTCCAAAGAACAGGTCTAACAAGAATGAAAAATACGCAGGTGCTTATGTCAAAGAACCGATTCCCGGAAAATATGATTGGGTGGTTTCGTTCGATCTTAATTCTCTGTATCCTCACCTTATTATGCAATATAATATTTCCCCTGAAACCCTCAAGGATGAACGACACCCAACAGCTTCGGTTGATCGAATCCTTTCGGAAGAACTAAACTTTGAACTTCATCAGGATAGTGCGGTCTGTCCTAATGGAGCAATGTATCGAAAGGACGTTCGTGGTTTTCTTCCAGAGATTATGGAAAAGATATACAAGGATCGCACAGTTTATAAGAAGAAGATGCTTGCAGCAAAACAGGCATATGAAAAAACCCCCACAAAGAAACTTGAGAAAGAGATTGCTAGATGTAACAATATACAGATGGCAAGAAAGATTCAATTGAATAGTGCCTATGGTGCTATTGGTAATCAATACTTCCGCTATTACAAACTGGCAAATGCGGAGGCGATTACTTTATCTGGTCAGGTATCAATCCGTTGGATTGAGAACAAGATGAATCAAAAGATTAATGAAATTCTAAACACGGAGGATGTTGATTATGTTATTGCTAGTGATACTGATAGTATCTACCTCAATCTGGGCCCTTTGGTTGACGCTGTATACGAAGGGCGAGAGAAGACTAATCAAAGCGTTGTTACGTTCCTTAACAAGGTGTGTGAAAACAAATTTGAACCTTTTATTGAGAGTTCTTACGAAACGTTGGCCTCGTACGTGAATGCATATGATCAGAAGATGTTCATGAAACGTGAGAATATTGCTGAACGTGGTATTTGGACAGCAAAGAAAAGATATATTCTAAACGTATGGGATAGTGAGGGAGTTAGATATGATGAACCTAAACTAAAGATGATGGGTATTGAGGCAGTCAAGTCATCAACTCCTGCACCTTGTCGCACCATGATTAAAGATGGACTTAAGTTGATGATGAATGGAACAGAAGAGGATGTAATTAAGTTTATTGATGACTGTAGAGTCAAGTTCAAATCACTTCCCCCAGAGGAGATTGCATTCCCTCGCACAGTATCAGATGTAAAGAAATATTATAACTATACAGACATATATTCTAAGGGCACACCGATACATTGTCGTGGGGCACTTTTGTTTAATCACTATATAAAGGAGAACAAGTTAGATAAAAAGTATTCCTTAATTGGAAACGGTGAGAAGATTAAGTTTTTATATTTGAAGAAACCTAACATTATCCGAGAGAATGTTATCTCCTTCATACAGGATTTTCCTACCGAACTTGGTCTTGACAAATACATAGATTATGATCTACAATTCGAGAAGAGTTTTGTAGAACCACTTAAAGCAGTTCTTGATGCGATTGGGTGGAATGTCGAAAAAACTGTAAACTTAGAATTGTTTTTTACCTAATGGACTTTATTCTTACATCAATGTCTAGTTTCTTATATCAGTCTGTAATCTTTTCGGCTGGTGTAGTGATTGGATATTTGGTTGGTATTAACACACCACCAGAAGGAAGATGATGTTAGGGACAGTTTTGTTACTTTCAGCACTTCCTTTTGTATCATTAACACTTTACTTTGGTACAAAAGGTGGTTATTATGATAGTGATGATTACACTGGTGATGGATGTGCTCATGATGTAAAACGATGATCATTCACGCAGCAGTTTACCTTTCTATCTTCATTCTTATTATTCTTGCTTTTGGAGCCTTTGACCCATGAATTATGAACCCGTGACTGATTTTAACAAAGATGTTAAACGTATTGCTAACAGTCTGGAGCGTATTGCTACCATTCTAGAAAGTAATGTTCATATAAGTATTGATCATGGTCATATTGAACATATTGATCATGTAGATCATGCTACAATTGATAGTGGTGATATTAATACACATCCTAAGACATGGTAATCACCACGGAAAAATTACTGAGGATATACAAAGCAGTTAGGGCAAAACCTAAACCAAAGTATCCACCAGTTCGTAAGTCTTACAACATTCATACATTTGGATAATGTTTAATCAGGTTTTAAGTTACTTAAAAGAAATTAAAAATGCTGCGAAGTATTTGTATGATGGTTTTTCTGTAACTCTTGACCACATGGGTCGTAGACCTGTGACAGTGCAATATCCATATGAGAAACTCATACCTTCTGAAAGGTATCGTGGCCGCATACACTATGAGTTTGATAAGTGTATTGCATGTGAAGTATGTGTAAGGGTTTGCCCTATAAATCTCCCAGTAGTCGATTGGGTGATGAACAAACAAACAAAGAAAAAAGAATTACGAAATTATTCGATTGACTTTGGAGCATGTATCTTCTGCGGTAATTGCGTAGAATACTGTCCAACTAATTGCTTATCTATGACGGAGGAATATGAACTTGCTACATTTGACAGACATCAACTCAACTATGATAATGTCGCTCTTGGACGATTGCCCACTAATGTTACAAGTGATCCCACTGTTAGGTCACTTCGTGAACTTACATATCTCCCCAAAGGTCAGATGGATCCCCACACAGTAAAGGATTCTGATCCTAGAGTGGGTAAATTACCAACTGAAGTTCTTGATTGGATGACACAAGATGGAACATCACAAACCAAACAATGATGACAAAATACCACTTTGGTTCTATTATACAGTTATAAGTATGGGAATCATGGTATTTGTTGCTTTTGGCCTTATACTTTTGGGTTCTTTATGATATAATATAAGGAACCGATGTTTTTTGATTAAATTATTATGGATTTCTTAAAAGAAATAGTAAAAGAGATTGGAGATGAATACACACAGATTGCGTCAGACATTGACGAAACTGAAAGATTCATTGACACAGGATCTTACATCTTTAATGGACTCGTTAGTGGGTCTATTTTTGGCGGTGTTTCTAGTAATCGCATTACTGCTATCGCTGGTGAGTCGAGCACTGGTAAAAC
>Ga0160422_10000314_pt1 | contig 29127 bp, 32 predicted proteins | sample Fk160mmetaG_FD_108192 | JGI IMG/M metagenome (GOLD analysis project Ga0160422, IMG submission 108192) | Marine microbial communities from the Central Pacific Ocean - Fk160115 60m metaG | ecosystem: Environmental > Aquatic > Marine > Oceanic > Photic zone | place: The Central Pacific Ocean...
ATTGAAATTGGACATATTTTTCAACTAGGTCAGAAATATACCGAAAGACTTAACGCCAAATTTTCTAATAAGAAGGGACAATTAGAAAATATATGGATGGGATGTTACGGTATTGGAGTTACAAGATTAGCTCAAGCAGCTATTGAGCAAAATCACGATGATGATGGGATTTGTTGGCCTATTGAAATTGCCCCCTTTCATGTAATTCTAATTCCAACCAACATTAAAGATCCAATTCAATTAAAACTTTCAGAAGAGATTTATAGAGAATTTATAAATCACAAGATTGATACATTACTTGACGACCGGGATGATAGAGCAGGAGTTAAATTTAAAGATGCTGATTTAATTGGAATACCTTTTAGAGTAATTATTGGCAGAGATGCGGCTAATAATGAAGTTGAATTGGTGTCTAGATTAAACAAAAATAAAATTAAACTTTCTTCAAAAAATCTATTAGAACACTTTCTTAATGAAACAAAGTTAATGTACAATAAATAGCTATAAGATATGTTGTCCTTATTGGAGAGAATTATGTTGACCAAAAAATTGACTTTATCAATCCGCAATTACCTATATAAGATATTTTCATTAACAATCTCAGTCATAACTTGTTTAACTTTAATAAGTTCCCCAGCATTCGCAGCAAAATCTATTATGACTGGAGACTATACAAAAGATACAGTATCAGTTGTACAAACTCTTAAGAATGCCATTGAGACCCCAAAAGATGCTGAGAACAAAGATGAAGTTAGAGATGAAGCTCTTTCTGTGATAACAGATTATATTTCAAGATACAGAAATAGAGGTATGGTAAATGGCACTCAGTCATTTACAACGATGCAAACAGCTCTGAATGCTATGGCAGGCCACTATAAGAATTTCTCTACTAGGCCTCTACCAGATAAACTTAAAGAAAGATTAAATAAAGAATTATCTCTCGCTGAGAAAATGGTTCTCAGAGAAAGTTAATACAATTCATTTACTTTTATCAATGAAAGCAATTTTTTTGCATATATTGAATACTGCTCTTAAAAAAACTCTTTAAAAATTGGCTAATGTTGTTGTAATCGGCGCCCAATGGGGTGACGAGGGTAAAGGTAAAATAACCGATTTACTTAGTAGATCAGCTGATGTAGTTGTACGCTATCAGGGAGGTGTCAACGCTGGCCATACCATTGTTGTTGATGATAAAGTTTTAAAACTGCATTTAATACCTTCGGGGATTTTATATAAAAATACTACTTGTCTTATTGGTTCAGGGACTGTTGTTGATCCTAAAGTGCTTCTAAGAGAAATAGATATGTTAAGAGATAATGGAATTGAAATATCAGGCCTTAAAATTTCATCAACATCTCATGTCACAATGCCTTATCATAGAATACTAGATGAGGCAATGGAAGCTGAGAGAGGATCACTAAAAATTGGAACAACGGGCAGAGGAATTGGACCAACATATGCCGATAAATCACAAAGAAACGGAGTTCGAATGAGAGATTTGCTTGATAGAGAAAGATTAAAAGATGTTCTTGAAATACCACTCAAAGAAAAAAATGGACTTTTAGAAAAAATATACAATATCAAACCTCTTGATAAAGATAAAATTATTGATGAATATTTAGAATTTGGGAAAAGATTATCTTCTCATGTTGTAGATTGTACTAGAACGATACATTCAGCAGCTAAAAACAAAAAAAATATTTTATTTGAAGGAGCTCAAGGCACTTTACTCGATTTAGATCATGGAACCTACCCATATGTAACATCCTCAAATCCAATATCCGGTGGTGCATGCATAGGTGCAGGAGTTGGGCCAACTCTTATTGATAGAGTAATTGGAGTTGCGAAAGCTTATACAACAAGAGTAGGGGAAGGACCTTTTCCTACTGAATTACAAGGAAGTATTAATGATCAACTTTGTGATAGAGGAGGGGAATTTGGCACAACAACTGGGAGAAGAAGAAGGTGTGGATGGTTTGATGGAATCATTGGGAAATATGCTGTTCATGTAAATGGACTTGATTGTTTAGCCATTACAAAGCTTGATGTTTTAGATGAATTAGATGAAATTCAAGTATGTGTAGCTTACGAATTAAATGGAAAAGAGATAGATTATTTTCCAACTAATTCAGATGATTTAAAGAAATGCAGACCAATTTTTAAAAAACTGAAGGGATGGAAATGTTCGACTGCAGATTGCAGAAAACTTTCTGATCTACCAGAAGGAGCAATGAATTATTTAAGATTTTTAGCTGAACTTATGGAAGTACCTATAGCTATAGTTTCCCTAGGTGCTAATAGAGATCAAACAATTGTAATTGAGGATCCTATTCATGGTCCTAAGAGGGCTCTCCTAAGATAAAAGAACATTTATTTCAATGAAAGAACAATTTAATCATCAAAATTTCAATAAGGAGATTGATCTTATTGGTATTGGAAACGCAATAGTAGACATACTATCTAATGTGCAAGATGAATTTTTAAAAAGTAATAACTTACTAAAGGGATCTATGAACTTAATAGGTATAGAAGATTCAAAAAAAATATTAGATAAATGCAACATTATCAAGAAAATTTCAGGGGGCTCATCTGCAAATACTGTAGTGTCTCTGGCAAAATTAGGGAATAAAGTTGAATTTATTGGAAGAGTAAAAGATGATACCTATGGGACTTTCTTTTCAAATGATATAAAAAAAAGTGGTACCATTTTCAACTCAAAGCCTATAGAAAGCAATGCTTCTAGTGCTCATTCAATAATTCTCATAACACCAGATGCGCAGAGAACAATGTGCACTTATTTAGGAGCATCTGTTGAATTCGAAAAAAGCAACTTAAACTGTGAATCCATCAGAAAAAGCAAGTATTTATATTTAGAGGGATATCTATGGGATAGTGATTTGGCAAAAGAAGCATTTATTAAAGCAGCAAAAACAGCAAAAGACTCAAATACTAAAATTGTATTAACACTTTCCGACTCTTTTTGTGTAGATAGACATAGGGAGAGTTTTGTTGATTTAATAAAAGACTATGTAGATATTCTTTTTTGTAATGAAGAAGAGCTAAAAAGTCTATTTCAAGAAGAAGATCTTTCTCATTGTCAAAAAAATATTCAATTACTATGCGAGCTTAGTCTAATTACCTTAGGAGCGAAAGGGTCTTTGATAATTAATAAAAATTACATAGAAAAAATTAAACCCTTCAATTTAGGAAAAGTAATTGATACAACTGGGGCAGGAGATATTTATGCTAGTGGCTTTCTCCACGGATTAATTAATAATCTTCCTCTTACTCAATGTGGAGAGATCGGTTCTATATGTGCAGGACATATTATTACTCAGATAGGATCGAGGCCAAATGAAGACCTAAAAGAGTTAGTTAACAAGTATATTAGTTAACAGTTTGGTCAATCCACTTATAGTAATTAATTTCTGAATCAAAACTTTTATATATAAATTGAGGTAATTTATAACTTAATTCCTTTTTTAAGGTATTAATTAATAATTCTAATTTTGAAGATTTACTTTTTATCACAATCTCAAATTCTTTTATTTGTTCTATTTCAAGTCCCCATCTGTAAATTGAATAAATTTCCTTTATGGAAACACAAGCAGCAAGCTTTCTCTTAACAAGAAGCTTTCCTATCTTTTTTGCAATTTTTTTACTTGATTCGGTAGTTATCAGTAGTAGTAAATCAGCCATAGAAAAATTTATCGACATAGACTTATATTAATACCAATTAATATCTATAATTTTTTTCAATTCTTGAAATGTTGAAAATACAAATTGATTCTCGACTATCTCTGGTCTTTTTAATAGATATAGTTTTATTCGACTATTAGAACTAATTTTTTCCCAAAGTATTTGGGAGTATCCACCAGAATCTCTGCAAAGAATAATATCTATTTTCCAAAATTCGCACAAATAAGATTCCAAAAATTTTTCTTTTACTTTGCTTGGATTTAATATTGCTAAATTTGAGTCTTTAACACATGAAGAAAACCCTTTCTTTATACTTTCTGGAGTTGCAATAATCCGAGCATAAACATTTGCTTTTTTTTCCATATAGTAACTTGCAATCTCATTTAGAGATCTTGATCCTACAGCTAAAAGAATATTTTTATTTTTTAGTTCAATATCTCCAATACCTTTAAAATCATTTATGGTTATTGAATTTAAATTTAGTTTCTCGAGATTTCTCTCGTATCTGTATAGTGGTTTATTTATATGATTACAGGCTTTACTTAATTGTTTAGAGATAATCAGAGCAAATGGATGCGTAGCATCAATTACATAATTAATATTATTCTTCAAGATTATTTTTTTAATTTCCTCCTCATCTTTAATCCTGCCCGTAATGATGTGTAACTTTAAATTTTTTGGATAAGCCTCACTTGCCTTAAGACTGACAACACTTACAAATACAACGAAGTTTAAATTTATTAATAGATTTGCGAGTTCAGGTCCTTCTGAAGTACCTGAAAGGATCCAAACATTTTCGTGGCAATTTTCTTGATTCTGCATCAATATATCTTTAAGTAAAATAAAGAACTAATGAATCATTGCTTAATCCAATCTATTATCAAAACCGAGCCTCAGATGCGTTACACAAAAGAGAATCAAACTCCGATAGCTGAGATGTTCGTAACTTTCAAAGGATTACGAAATGATGATCCATCTAGTGAATTAAAAGTATTAGGATGGGGATCGGTAGCAAAAGAAATGGTTGAACAATTAAAAGAGGGACAGAAAGTAGTACTTGAAGGAAGATTAAGAATGAATTCCATTACAAGAAAAGATGGAACAAAAGAGAAACAACCAGAATTAACTGCTTCAAGAATCCATCAGATTGCATTAAAAGAGGATTCTTACATTTCCGATGAAACGTTATCATCTAAAAGTGAATCACAAAATGCAAAAGATCAAAGGACTGAAATAGAAAATACTAATTGGAATAGTGCCCCTTTAGTCCCAGAAGTTGATGAGATACCATTTTAATTATTTTATCTCACCATAATATTCCTTGGTTCTTAGAATAAGTTTACTAACCTCTCTTTCAAGATTAGCCAACTCGCTTCTTAATTTAGGCCATTTTCCACTATCAATGTTTCTTAACAACCATTCTCTTTTTTCATCTAAAGAGTCAATCAATTTGCTTAAAGATCTTAAATCTGAGTCTTTCATTCAATCAGTCATCCTTTCAAAGGAATCAATTTTTAAAAAGTAATGAAGAATATTTATTCTCCTGCTAATGTTATCACCATAACAGGCGGAACATTATCATTTATTGGAATGATCGCATTCTTTACTGAATCAGTAAATCTAAGTGTTCCTACTTTCTTTTATGGTGTTCCTATTCTTCTAATAGGATTGGCATTGAAAACATCTGAGGTACCTCCAGTTAAATTATTAAATAAAGAAATTTTTAAGTCAAATAAATTTAGCAGGCCTGAAGAACTTACTAATCTAGTAAAGGATGTTACAAGATGGAGATATGGAATACAGGCCCATCTTCAATCCTCACTTGAAGTTTTAAAGTTATGGAGTGAGGAGAATCCTCCACAGTTATTAGAACTTGAAGAGGTAACAAGAGATGAAAAGAATGGGTTGAGAATGCACTTCGAAATCAATTCAGTCCCTATTGAAGAATGGATTAAAAGAAAAGATAGGTTGAATAGATTTTTTGCAAAAGGTCTTGAATCAGAATTTATAATAGATGATAATAATAGAGAATTCGATTTGATACTCTTTTATTGAAAAATCATATTATGAGTTTATCGAAATTAAATATTTCATAGAAATTAACAATGAATGATTCGCAAAGAGTTTCAATACTAAGTGAAGCACTTCCATACATACAAAAATTTTCAGGCAGAAAAATTGTTATCAAATACGGTGGATCAGTAATGTTAAAAAAAGAATTAAGAGAAGCCGTATTTCGAGATGTAGCTCTGCTCTCATGTGTTGGGGTAAGACCAGTAATAATTCATGGTGGAGGACCAGAAATTAACACTTGGTTAAAGAAATTAAATATAGAGCCTAATTTTAAAAGTGGATTAAGAGTAACTGATGAAAAAACCATGGAAATAGTCGAAATGGTTTTGATGGGCAGAGTTAATAAACAAATTGTTCGTGGAATTAATAAAACCGGGTCATTAGCTGTTGGAATTTCAGGTCTAGATGGTAATTTAATTCTTGCAAGACAATTAGATAATGATAGCCATGGTTTTGTGGGTGACATTTCGAAAATAAATGTAGAGATATTAGATCCCCTCATAGCTAAAGGTTATATCCCTGTAATCTCAAGTATTGGTTCAACTTCAAAGGGTATATCCCTCAATATTAATGCAGACTATGTAGCAGGAGAAATATCAGCAGCCCTAAATGCAGAGAAGCTTATTTTGCTTACCGATACGCCAGGTATATTGAGAGACTTAAATGATGAAAAAACTTTAATAGAAAAAATGAATTTAAAAGAAGCAAGACAATTAATTGCCGAGGATATTGTAAAAGATGGAATGAGACCCAAGATAGAATGTTGTATTAGAGCTCTAGCTCAGGGAATAAAAGCAGGCCATATAATTGATGGGAGGATTGAACACTCTATTCTTCTTGAGATTTTTACAAATTCAGGTATTGGTACCATGATCAATGCGTAGCTATGAAGGACTTTGAGCAAGCCATTAATCAAGCTGAACTTGCTTTAAGTAAAGGTGAATATAAAAATTGTATTGAAATTATTAATGATCAGCTAGATCTTTTCCCCCCAGATACGAGAGAAGGAATTAATATAAGATTTATTCTAATAACTGCTTTTAGTGGGATCAGTCAAAATGAAAAAGCTATAGTTTTATGCAAAGAACTACTAAAATCAAATAATAACAATTACATTAAGGAAGAGGCAAGATCATTAATACAGATTTTAAACTCACCTAACCTTGAAACTCCAGAAAATTGGAATGTTAAGTTTGAAAACAATCTGGATTTTAGTAACAAAATAAATTTCTCTTCTAAAAATAAAAAAAATCTTATAGAACAACAAAAATATATCGACATAGAAAATAAACCTACCGGGGAAACAGTGACATTTCAGAAAGGTTTTATTGTTATTACATTTGTATTGTTGTTCCTTTTACTTTCCCTTTTAAGTGGATGTGTAAAAATCAATAGTACGCTGGATCTTAGGGATATAGATTCTATAAATATTAACTTTGATGTTGAAAATAAATATTTAAGCAAATTCCCATGGCAAATTAATTTTGAAAACAAATTAAGTAATTTTTTTCCTAATAAACAGATCATCAGTAATAAAGAATTATTCTCTTTAAAAGAAACAGGTCTTAATCTTGAGGAGGTTAATTTAACTCTTGATAAAATCCTAAAATCAGCCTCAGATAATCCAAAAAGTATATCAAACGGAATTAATATAAGTCACTATAAAAATAATTTTCTTTTAGGTAAAAAATATTATTTCGAAATAGAAATAGATCTCACAAATATTAATAAGACAGATGATTTAGAAATATACTTAAATATCATATATCCTTCAAAACTAGATATTCTTGGAAATGAACCAAATCTTTACGAGGTAAACAAGAGGGAAAAGATTATTTCGTGGCAATTAATCCCTGAAAAATTCAACAAAATTAATTTCTCATTTTGGGGTTGGAATGATTTATTATTAGGATCTTTGGGTGTAATTTTGCTTGTGAGCACTGCATATTTTGTAATGAGAAAAAGATATGAACTTGGATCAGACTTACCTAAACTTCCCTCTTGAATTCTTATATTTCAACGGGATTCAGGTCTATTGTTAGAAAAACATTATTTTGCATAAGCCCCAACAAATCTTTCTGTTTTAGTACGGGAGGATTAGATTTATCAGGTCCATATAGCAAAATTTGCCATCTAAATTTTTTACCAATTTTTGCGACTATTCCTGGCGAAGGACCAATTAATGTCCAAGCTTCTTTTCTACAAATTGGCTCTAAATAACTTGCTAAGTTATGAGCTGACTCTTCTGTCAAAGTATTATTAATCCCTGAAATTTTTAAAAGACAAACTTCACAAAAAGGAAATAGATTTGATTCTCTTCGAATCCTTAAATTCTCTAATAAAAAACCTTCATAATTTCTTTTTTTTAAAAAAGAAATTACCGGATGATTGGGCTGATAAGTTTGAAATATTACTCTTCCTGATTTATAGGCTCTCCCTGATCTTCCAGCCAATTGCAGGAATAATTGTAATGACTTCTCTTCCGAGGAAAGGTCGGGCCTATGCAGTAAGCCATCAGCTGCTAAAACCACGGATAAGGTAATATTTGGGATATCTATCCCTTTTGCTAGCATTTGAGTACCAACAATTACATCCGCATTCCCCTTTGCGAAATACTCAAGAATTTTGCGATGGCCATCTTTCCCTTTAGTTGTATCTCTATCAAATCTGATTAATCTCAATCCAGGCAATTCATCTTTTAAGAATTCAATTACTCTTTGAGTCCCAATACCAAAAGGCTTAAATGCCCTAGAACCACAGTCAGGACAAATATTAAAAAATCTAGTTTTCAGATCACACCAGTGACAATTCAGCCATTTTTGCCCTCTCGAACCGATGTGCACGGTAAGAGCTACATCGCAGTTGGGGCATTTGACCACATGACCACAGCTTCTACAACTAAGAAAGCCGTTATAGCCTCGCCTTGGAACAAGAATCAATGCTTGCTCTTTTCTTTCATTTAACTTTGAGAGAATATTAAGTAATTCCCTACTTAAAATTTTAGAATTTCCTTTTTTGAACTCTTCTCGCATATCTATAACGCTTATATCTGGGATTTTTGTCTGCGATATTCTTTGTTTCATCCTTACACAATTAAATTTCTTATCAAAAGAAACTTTTTTCCATACTTTTAAAGATGGAGTCGCAGTACCAAAAATAACTTTCGATTTATTTATTTTCATCCTACCTATTGCAACCTCTCTTGCGTCGTAACATGGCATAGGATTCTCTTGTTTATATGAAATATCATGTTCTTCATCTAGAATTATTATTCCTAAATTTTGTATCGGAAGAAATATAGCTGACCTAGTTCCAATAACAATAATAGGTTCTTTTTCTTCTGATAATTTCTGCCATACCATTTGCCTGTGTCTTGAGGAACAGTTGCTATGGTATTCGATAATATTCTTCTTAAATCTTTCAGTGAATCTATCTAAAAGCTGTGGAATAAGTCCTATTTCAGGAGTAAGTATTAAACAGCTTTTTTTATTATTCAACTCACTTTGAACAACTCTCATATAAACTTCAGTTTTCCCTGAACCTGTCTCTCCCCAAAGTAATAAAACTTCTCCTGATTTCATCTCTTCAATTTTGTTGAGTGCTTTTTTTTGTTCAGATGTTAAAGTCGGCAACTCTCTTTTAGGCATTCTCTTTTCATTAAAAATCGACTTAATTGTCTTAACTTTTTTGCGCTTCTCTTTTATGATTAAATTCTTTTTTATAAGTGAATTAATAATATTTGAAGTAAAGCCTAATTTTGAAATTTCGCTTTGCCAAGCCCCATTATTTATTTTCAAGTAATTAATCAAGGAAATTTGCTTGATAGATAAATTATCAATAATTTCAGAAGGGAGTTTATTTATACTCAACCAATTATTGTATGTTGGCTTTAGATTATTTTTGCTATTCCTGCTAATCCATCCAGGAGGAAACGCGGTTTTATACATTTTCAAATTGTCAACCTTGTGAAAGGCTGCTAATTCCTCGATCCATTCCTTCCACCAATTGGGAAAAACTTTTTTCTGGAGAATATTTTCAACAAATAAGTACTTAAATTTTAAATGTTCTTTAGAACTTTCAGTAAAAAAATCTTTATCTATAACTAAACCACTCATCAATCTTCCTTTGAGTCGAACGGATACAATATCACCAATTTCTACACCAAGATGTCTCCCATCTATATAATCAAATCTATTACTATAACTGCCAAAATCAAGCAAGATACCAACCTTTGTTAAATTATTAGATTGATTATTAGTTGCGAGCTTCAAAACTTTTTCTTAGTATTGGATTGTTGAACATTCCACAAAGTGTTTTTGCACATTGTACGCATTAAGTTCTCAGGGAAGACATGAAGCTTTGATCATTGAATGTAAATTCAAATACGATCTGCCAGTCTGAGAAAGCCCTAAACTTTTTGCTCTAGGTAATTTATAACACTAATTAAATTCTTCAACATTTTTAAAGCACTTTATCTTTTTGAAAACCTTGTAAATGGATCAGTTCATTTACAAAGCAAATTTTTACTACTAAATGTACGAAATTGCCTTAATTAAAGTTTTATTTAGTTAAATTCACCCTAGAAAGGAGTCTATCATGTGTCCAATAGCTGCAGAGTCTAAGAATTCAAAATCACGTACAAAGAAGAAATTTACAAAAAAAATAGATTTAAATGATATTCCTGAAATTTCTGATGAATCATTAATAAACCAGTCATCAAATCAAAAACCACCAAAAGAATTAGCCAAAAGTGAAGCAACTTTGAATAGTGATGACCAGAATCTTTCAGAGGAGGAAGAAGATAAGAATCTTGCTAACATAAAACTCGGTCCGAAGGGAATTTATACTGAGGACTCAATAAGAGTTTATCTTCAAGAGATTGGCAGAATAAGATTACTTAGGCCAGATGAAGAAATTGAACTTGCAAGAAAAATTGCAGATCTTTTGCAATTAGAAGAATTAGCCACTCAATATGAATCAGAGAATGGCCATTTCCCCTCGGTTAGAGAATGGGCTGAATTAATTGACATGCCGCTTCCAAAATTTAGAAGGAGATTATTGCTTGGAAGAAGAGCTAAAGAAAAGATGGTTCAATCTAATTTAAGATTAGTTGTCTCCATCGCGAAAAAATATATGAATAGAGGCTTGTCTTTTCAAGACTTGATACAAGAAGGTAGCTTAGGATTAATAAGAGCAGCTGAGAAATTTGACCATGAAAAAGGTTACAAATTTTCCACATATGCTACTTGGTGGATCCGCCAAGCAATTACTAGAGCAATTGCTGATCAAAGTAGGACTATTCGACTACCGGTTCATTTATATGAAACTATCTCGAGAATAAAAAAAACAACCAAGGTATTAAGCCAAGAGTTTGGTAGAAAGCCAAGCGAAGAAGAAATTGCTGAAAGTATGGAAATGACAATTGAAAAACTAAGATTTATTGCTAAAAGTGCTCAACTTCCCATATCATTAGAAACCCCTATTGGTAAAGAAGAAGATTCAAGATTAGGAGATTTTATTGAAGCAGATATTGAAAATCCAGAACAAGATGTATCTAAAACATTGCTCAGAGAAGACTTAGAGGGTGTTTTAGCTACTTTGAGTCCAAGAGAAAGAGATGTACTCAGATTACGATATGGTATTGATGATGGAAGAATGAAAACGCTAGAAGAAATTGGTCAGATATTTGATGTCACGCGAGAGCGGATCAGACAAATAGAGGCTAAGGCACTAAGAAAATTAAGACACCCTAATAGAAATGGGGTTTTAAAAGAATATATAAAGTAATTTTTGATTAACTTATTCCAGCTTTGTTAAGTTGCTAAATAATATCTTTAAATGTTCGCTTATTTCTTTTAATCTAAAAAAAAAGATTATCTTAATGACTCAAACAAGACTAAGGATTGCAACAAGGAGAAGCAAATTAGCTATGGTTCAAACACTATGGGTGAAAGAACAATTGGAAAAATTAGTCCCAAATCTAAGTGTTTCAGTTGAAGCTATGGCAACTCAGGGAGACAAAATACTTGATGTCGCTTTAGCTAAAATAGGAGATAAAGGATTGTTTACAAAAGAATTGGAATCTCAGATGCTGCTGAATAAAGCAGATATTGCTGTTCATTCCTTAAAGGATTTACCAACAAATTTACCAAATGGTTTAATTCTTGGATGTATCACCAAAAGAGAAGATCCATCAGATGCCTTAGTGGTTAATGAAAAAAATAAAATTTATAAATTAGAGACTTTGCCAGCAGGTTCCATTGTTGGGACAAGCTCACTTAGAAGACTGGCTCAATTAAGATTTAACTACCCTAATCTTCAATTTAAAGATATCAGAGGTAACGTTATTACTCGGCTCGAAAAACTTGATTCAGGTGAATTTGATTGTATTATTCTCGCAGCTGCTGGACTAAAAAGGCTTGGATTTGAATCAAGGATACATCAACTTATCCCTAATGAAATTTCATTACACGCTGTAGGTCAAGGAGCCTTAGGAATAGAATGTAAATCAGACAATGAAGAAGTCAAAAGGTTAATAAGTATATTAAATGATGAAACAACGAGCAAAAGATGTTTAGCAGAGCGATCTTTCTTAAGAGAATTAGAAGGCGGCTGTCAAGTGCCTATTGGGGTTAATAGTTATATATTGGATGATGCAATTTATCTCACAGGTATGGTTGCTTCAATTGATGGCAAAATACTTATTAAAAACAAATCAAAAGGGGATACAGCTGATCCAGAAAAAATTGGAATAGAATTAGCTAATAAACTTAAGAAGCAAGGGGCTGATAAAATCTTAAAAGAAATATTTGAAGAATTTAGAGAAAAATAAAAATTAATCAATTAATTTGGGATAGACCTCCTTCTTATATCTCAACTCGCATTCCTCAATAGTTTTTACTGCTTCTTTTAAACCAAAAAAGCCATTAACCTTGCATGTACCAGGTTTTTTTAAATCTTTGTAGTGCTCCCAGTAATATGTAGTCTCTTTCAGCCAATGTCCCCCAAGATCTTCAAAGGTTTTTATATGATCTAATCTTTTATCATCAGCTATAACGGCGATTATTTTATCATCAACTTCTCCACCATCATCAAATTTCATAACCCCAATTATTCTTGCCTCTACAATAGATCCAGGAATTAATGGTTCTGTAACCGATACAATCTCAATATCTAATGGATCCCCGTCTTCATCCCAAGTTCTTGGAATGCACCCATAAGCAAAAGGATATGCCAAAGAAGAATAACCAACTCTATCAAGTTTTAAATGTCCGGTTTCGGTTATTAATTCGTATTTATTAATAGTATTAGAGTTTAATTCAATAATGGTATTTACAATTGTTTTGGTTTGATCAGTAAAAGCATCTAAAACATGTAATAGGTTTGGAGTACTTTTGCTTGGAGGTTGATTTAAATTTGCCATATTTTGATAAATTTTTAATTATTTTACAACCCAATATTCATTAATAATTGACTACGTTAATATTCAAAATAATTTAATTTAAATTGTCTATTTTATCTTTAAGGTAGTTAATGAAAAAATATGGAGAGAGGTCAATATGACTTACTTTTTTTACTAATTCCATTGCATTTAGTGAGCGTCCGTAACAATGAACATTTTTTCTAAGCCATTCGATAATCTTATTATATTCCTTATTTTCTATCAAATTATCGATAGGACCAATATTTTTTTCTAAAGAATTTGTTAACTGGGCACTAATTAAATGTCCAAGTAAATAGGAAGGGAAATAACCAAAAGCTCCTTCACTCCAATGGACATCCTGTAAACACCCTTCAGCATCATTGGATGGCTTTATCCTTAGTAGCTCATCATATCTCTTATTCCACTCATTAGGTAGATCTTTAGGATCTAGATTACCTTCAATTAGTTCAATTTCAATTTCCGTTCTTATAAGAATATGTAAACCATAACTAACTTCATCTGCCTCTACTCTATTTAATCCTGCTTTAAATGAATTTATCGATCTCCAAAAATCTTGATAGCATTCAAAAGGACATCCTACTTCTAAGAAGTTTTTAAAGAAACATTTTGCAAATGCCCTAGATTTAGTTATTCTATTTTCCCAAAATAAAGATTGACTTTCATGTACTGCCATCGATGTTGCTTGTCCGAGTGGCCAAGCAAACCATTGATGGCTTTGAGAAGGTAAACCTTGTTCATAAATAGAATGTCCCCATTCATGAGCTGTCGCCAAAAAACTAGAGAAAGGTTCACCTTTCACAACTCTCGTAGTAATTCTAAAATCCCTTGGTCCTAATGTGATTGAGAAGGGATGAGGAGATTCTGCTATTGCAACTAAATCTTTATTCCTTCCAAATTCATCCAGTAGCTTTGAGGATAAACCTGCCTGAACTGCAGGATCCAAATCCCATTTAATTTTTTTAGACTTTTTTGTAGTATTTAAGATTTCTGGAATAGATTCTTTTAATGGCTTAAAGAGTTTGTATAGCCACTCTTTTGTAATATCAGGTTCATAGGGCTGGGCTAAAGTTTCCCATGGAGATAATCCTTCAGAAATCTGCTTAGATTCTTCAATTCGTAAGTTAATAAGTTCTTTAAGATGAGGCAAAAATATTTGGTAATTTGAATCTTTCTTAGCTTGTTGCCAACTCTCATATCCGCTTGATTTTGCTCTAGCAAGTTTCTCAACTAATTTAGGATCTATTTTCCTCTGTCTATCTAATTCCTTACTTAAAAGTTCAATATTCTTTTTTTTAGAATCTATCTCATTTTGATCATCAAATTCGCAATCATTTAATTCCTTATTAGCAGCCTCTATTAATTCTGAAAACTCTTTAGATGAATTTCTTTGATGAAGATTTTTTGCTATGTAAGTTAGCTGATCTGCTCTCCAAGAAGATCCACTTTTTGGCATCGCAGTATTCTGATCCCAATAGAGTGTGCTCTGTATTGAACCCAAAATTTGCGTTTCTTTTAGATAATTTCCAAGCTTCTTCCAAGATAATTCTTTCAATAAAAACTCCAATTTAATATATATTAAGATAAATTTTTAATAGGCAGCGGAAAAAATAAAAATTATATTAAACACAATAAATAAAGTTTTTAATTTTTAAATAAATGGAACAAATCATTTCAATAATTAAAATTAATACAACTGGGAAAGGATTTACTGATATTACCGATGATATTAATCAATTTATAGTTGATAATAAATTTTTATCAGGGATTTTAATAATAAATTTATTGCATACTAGTTGTAGCCTAATAGTAAACGAAAATGCTGATCCTAATGTTCTAAAAGATTTGCAAAGTTACATTGAAGCAATCGTGCCTTATGAGGCAGTGCACGATTTAACTAAACAGAGAAATGAAATATATTATTCACATTATCAGGAAGGAATAGATGATATGCCAGCCCATATAAAAACTGCTCTTACAAATTCATCTTTATCTTTTAGCTTTCAGGATGAGAAGCTAAGCCTAGGAATCTGGCAAGCAATCTATCTCTGGGAACATCGATTTGGATCAAACATGAGAAATCTTAATATTCACGCTATCGGAGAAAGAAAAAAAATATACAATTAATTAAAGTATTTTGATTTCACATGGAAGCATTTTTATTAACCGAAGAAGAAACTAAAGATCTAGAGTCTATTCTTCCTGAATGGAAAATCTCCCAGATAAGTATCGAAAGGAATTTCAAATTTAATAATTTCATAGATGCATTTGCATTCATGACTAAAGTTGCTTTAATTTGTGAAAAATTCAATCATCATCCGAACTGGGAAAACATATATTCATCCGTTAATATCAAATTAACTACTCATGACCTAGGAGGGATTTCTAATTTAGATAAATTATTAGCAGCTGAAATAAATAATTTAAGTGAGGACAAATTATAGATATTTTTTTAAAATTAATTACAATAAAATAAATAATAAGTTCAATCCTAAATGAAGGATAAGTTGTTACCAGTAACCATAATAAGTGGTTTTTTAGGTTCAGGAAAAACTACTTTATTAAATCATATATTAAAAAATCAATCGGGCCTAAAAACAGCTGTTTTAGTAAATGAATTTGGAGAGATTGGAATTGATAATGACTTAATTATTGAAACTACAGATGACCTAATTGAATTAAGTAACGGATGTATCTGTTGCACTATAAATGGAGAATTACTTTCAACGGTAAATAAAATATTAGAGAGATCAAATAAACTTGATTATTTAATTGTAGAGACAACCGGTTTAGCCGATCCATTGCCTGTAGCAATGACATTTGCTGGCAGTAATCTTAGAGAAAGAGTGAGATTAGATTCGATAATTACCCTAATTGATGCTGAAAATTTTGATTTTAGTATTAAAAGCACTAGTGTTTTATATGCTCAAATATTATATGGAGATATTTTGCTTATAAATAAATGTGATTTAGTAGAAGAAAATCATATTAAAAAAATTGAAAATAAAATTTCTGAAATTAAAAAAGAACCAAGAATATTAAAATGCAAAGATAGTAAAGTTGGGTTAGAAACAATAATTAGCGTTGGACTTTTCGAAACTGATAAATTCAACTTTGACAATTATAATGATTTGACATCGCAAGAGCATCCTCATAATCACTCACACGATCACTCACACGATCACTCACACGATCACTCACACGATCACTCTCATAATGACCCAGGATTAGATTCTATAGAGGGATTTACATCAGTCTCTTTTCAATGTTCAGAACCTTTATCATTGAGGAAATTTCAAAACTTTTTAGATAATCAACTTTCTAAAAATGTTTTTAGAGCTAAAGGTATTCTATGGTTTGTTGAAAGTGAAAAAAAACATATTTTTCATCTATCTGGAAAAAGATTTTCTCTTGATGATGAAGAGTGGAAAAATGAAAAGTCAAATAAAATAGTTTTAATTGGCAAAGATTTAAATCATAATCTTCTCAAAGATCAATTGGCTTTTTGCAAATCAAGCGAAGACACTTCAAAATAGTAAATTGAAGAATCTATACCCCAAATTAATCAGAATTCTAAAAACTTTTAAACCCTTAGATTATCTGTGTTTATTAATATCATTAATATTATTAGCGCCAATAATAAACTTCTTAATAGAAGGGATTCTTGTAATTTTAAGTGGCAAATTTTCTCTAGGTATTACTGGAAAAGAGGAAATCTATGGATCCGTCAAAGTTCTTTTTTTAACTAGCTTGATTGGAGGAGGTTTAGGGATCATAAATGGTTGGCTGCTCTCAAATTGTGAGTTTCGTTTTAGAAAATTATTAAGAATATGCCAATTAATACCTTTGGCTGCACCTGCCTATCTTATAACTGCGATTTTACAAGATCTAGGTAGTATTATGGGATATCAAATTACAGGTATGTGGTGGGGAGTAATTATTTTATCTGTATCTACTTATCCATATGTTTTCATACTAACTAATGAAAGCTTTAACAAATCAGGTTTAAATCAAATTCTTGCTAGTAGAGGTTTAGGTGTTGGACCATGGAACAGTTTCTTCAGAATTGCTCTTCCTATGGCACTTCCGGCATTAGTAACTGGCATAAGCTTAATGTGTATGGAGGTGATGAATGAACTTGGGACCTTTGAATTACTTAATATCTCTAGTATCTCAACTGGAATTACAGAAAACTGGATCATTGATGGTAATCCAGATGGAGCTATAGGATTATCTTTATGTGCATTGGTTATTGTGTTTTCCTTAATATTTTTTGAGAAATTTTCTAGAATTAAAACAAGGCGCTGGAGCGATAATCCCTCTCTAAATAATTCTCAGGGGTGGAAATTAAGTAGGCTAAGAACTTGTTTAGCAATATTACTTACTTCATTTCCTGCTGTATTTTCACTAGGTATTCCCTTATTTTGGGTAGTTTTAAATATTGAACAAATACAAAAGGGTTTAACCCCAGAATTATTAATGCTTACTACTAGGACTGTTGGATTGGGTGCTAGTGCATCCTTTTTAGCAATTGTGTTTTCCTTTTTAATCTCTTTAGCTAGCCGATGGAATAAAAGTATCCTAATAAAAGTAATAACATTTACTTCGGGAATTGGTTACGCTATTCCAGGCACTGTACTTGCAATATCATTACTAACATTAGTTAATTCAAAATTATATTTTTTCCCAGTAATACTTCTTATATGGGGATATACATGCCGTTTTCTTACAATTTCAAAAGGATCAATTGACTCTGCATTAGAGAGAATATCACCCAACATAGATGAAGCTGCTAAGGGCTTAGGAGCTAATCAAACAAAAATAATAAAAGATATTCATATCCCATTATTGAGAGAGCCCATATTTATAGGATCACTTTTAGTTTTTGTAGATACTATTAAAGAACTTCCAATTACTTTTTTATTAAGACCATTTGATTTTGATACGCTTTCAGTAAGGATTTATCAATATGCAGGTGATGAAAGAATGGCAGAAGCTATCCTACCAGCTATATTAATAACAATTTTAGGACTTATAGCATCAAGTACCTTAATACCTAGCTTAGAAATTAAAGAAAAATAATTATTTATTTAGATATTTTCTTACTAAAAAAGGTGCACTAAAAATTAAATCAGTTGTTGTTGAAATAAATCGAAAATATATCAAGGTCATTAAAAGTACATTTTGGGAATAATTATTCCCTGAAAAGAATAGGTAGGATGCCTCAAAAACGCCTAATCCTCCTGGAGCGGCTGGTATTATCAACCCCATGGACCAAGACAAACAAAATATTATAAAAATTTGAAAGTAGTCTAAATCAATTCCAATATAAAAAATATTAAAACAAAAAATAAAGGCTAAAAACTTTGAGATAACAAATAATATCTCAATTAAAATTGCTTTATAGGGGAAAAATGTTACGATATTAAGCTCTAAATCTCTATGATTATTGGGATTATAGAGTTTAAATATATTTAAGCTTCCACTTTTGAATTGCTCTAATCTCATTAATATATAAAATACTAATTTCTTATTTAAAAGCATGCAAGGAAAAATAAAAAGTAAATAAAAAGGATTATAAAAAGAATTGATAAAGATTAATAAAAATGCCACACTTAACATTAAATATGGCTCAATAAGTATTGAATAGAAAGCTAATTTTGGATTTATTTTTTTCTTTAAAAAATTAAAACGCTCAAGAAAGTGCCATACTCCACCAGGAATATATTTTAAACTATTAGTTAATATATAAAATGATACTAAGCCCTTTATATCTGATTTTTTGCCAAACCATTGAATTATACTTTTCCATGCAAATCCATTAAAAATAATACTTAGACAACAAAATAAAAAAGAAAGATATATATTTAAATTATAAAAGTTATTTTCAAATTTTATTTCATTTGCATTAATCAATAAATAATAAATTAAATACGATAAGCTTAATAAAAATAATAACTTTTTGGATATATTAAAATATCTTTTCAAAATATTATTAAAAGAATGCAAGTTTAAATTATGAAATTTCATTGCCAATCTTCGTAAGGATAAAAGTCCCCGATACTCTCATTAATCAATTTTTTAATTTCATTAGCTGATTTTTTATATTGATTTTGTAACTTTGCAATTTCATCATTTTCAGCCTTTATATACTTTTCACCATTTAGTTTCATCGTCTCTTTACAATTTATTTCTCCTAAAGTAGTGTTACAACGACCTCTTCTTCTTGGAAGAATCCATCTTCCCTGACGTCTCTCACGCAATCCAATTGTATTTGTATATTTAAACCAGAGATCTCTGAAAAATTTTTCTTTTTCAACAGATAAAATAGCCGTGATATGAAAACCTAAACGATTTTTCTTCATATTAACAGCATGATAAGAGACGTCATAAGCGCCAGAGTCTCTCAGCAATCCTATAAAAGTAGCGACTTCTTCTGGAGATTGATCATCAATTAGCGCCTCTTGGATAGAAATCTCCTCATATCTAGGAATTCCTCTGTCAATTGAATTATGAAAATTATGTGTATTTATTTTTAAGACTCTTAAAAGATTTGGAAAATTAAAATCCTTGCAACCAATACCTACTCCATATGAATTAATAGAGTATTTTGAGGGCAATTCGAAAGAATCAACAAAATGTAGAATTAGTGCTATTCCTGTTGGAGTAGACAATTCACCGTCAATAGAATCTGAAGTAGAGGATACTATTATATTTTTTCTCGAAATCAAATCAACTACTGCAGGAGATGGTATAGGAATATTTCCATGTTCAGTTAATATTGAACCTTTACCCAAAGTTGGGGGGTTACCATAAATTTTCTTTGGATTTAAGTATTCTATTGCGGCGCAGACTCCAACAATATCAATAATTGAATCAATAGATCCTATTTCATGAAAATGTACATCATCACTTTTAATACCATGCACACTACCTTCTGAAACAGCCAGTAATTCAAAAACATCAATAATATTTTTCCTTAAATTAATTTCTAGTTTACTCTCGGTTATAAATTTTTTTAGATATTTCCAATCTCTTTTTGTGCTATTTTCAAAGATCTTCAATTGAGTTTTTATTCCTCTAAAGGAAAAACTTTTTGAATTAAGGAAAGACAGTTCAAAATATTCTTCAAGTCCTAAAATCGTTAAAGGCTTTTCAATCACACTTTTTGGGACTCCTAAATCATAAAAAGCAGCCAATAACATATCTCCTGAAATCCCTGGGGAACATTCAATAAAAATTTCATCAACTAACATTTCTAGGAATTAATTAATTTTTTTAAAATGAAACTACTAAATATTTCAAAAGTTAGTTTCAATCACGTCAAATGTATCCAAGCATAAAGAATTATTATTTCTATAAGTTACGAGACTTACAAAACTATTAAGAAACTTCATTGGAATCTCTCCTTTAATAACAATTTTAAAGGACTTATATCTAGTTTTATTAATGCTATTTGATTGGCAAATCTTTATAATTATCTCCTTTTGAGATTCATTAATAAAAATTAATTTACCTCTAATAGAAAAAAAGTTATCCTTTAAATCGAACTCAGATAGTAAATCATTATTTTTTTGTAATGGTTTTTTTGAAAAACCATTTAACTCACAAGGATCCCAAATTCCAGCTATCTGTAAATGAATATTCCCTGAATTTTTATTTCTAGGATAAACAATCCAATAATATTGTTTTTGCAAATCTACATATTTTCTAATTAAAGGCAAAACTTTTCCTAAGACAACTGTATCAAGTTCTAATGAATTTTTATCAATTATTAGTCCTTTATTTAAAGAAACAGTTTCCAGAGGTTTATAAAAACCATATATTATTCCAATCGCTCTGTACTGTAACTTGTTAGTAACTTCTTGAATAGGGCTTTTAATCATATGGTTTAATAACCTATTACTTCATTATTAATGTAGACCTTTTGAAACTTTGAGAATCAAATAAGATTTTATTTGTTATTAATCATATCAAACGATTTAAGAGCTTCATCAATCGCATCAGATGGAATCGTGGCATCATTCATACTATTTGCTCTTCTAATCATCTCAACGAGTTGAAATGGATTAGAGGGGATATCAAGATTACCTTCTGGGCCTGACTTCGTGGTTGAATTAACCTCAAATTCTTTCAATTGATAGTTTTCTTGGGCAACTACCTTAATTGGATTAGCCGCAATAAGAAAAAAAATTATTAGAAGTTTTTGAAAATAACTTTTACGAGTTAATAATTTTTTCTTGTTAAATTTCAAAATACTAAATATTGAGTTTGGTCTGCTATTTTAATTTTACACATTTAAAAAATAAATTGTTAATAGCGTCTTGGAATGTAAATTCAATTAGATCAAGAGCTTCACAGGTTGTAAAGTTTTTAGCAAATACAAATATAGATGTCTTATGTCTTCAGGAAACTAAAGTTATTGATGAGGATTTTCCATCAGCCGTTTTCGAGGAGATTGGTTATGTTGTCCACAAAAATGGTCAGAAATCATATAACGGTGTTGCATTTATAAGTAAAGCTGACATAGAGGTAGAAGAAATAAAATACGGTTTTGAAGGGGAACTAAAAAACATAGTAGATCCTGTGATATTAAAAAAATTTGATATCCAGAAAAGGATAATTAGCGGATTATTTAATGATGTAAGGATTATAAATTTATATGTCCCAAATGGATCCTCTCTCAATTCAGATAAATTCAAATATAAAATTGAATGGCTCAAAATGCTTGATTCCTATCTACTTGAGCAAGAAAGGAGAGAAGAATTTACATGTCTTCTCGGGGATTTTAATATAGCCTTACAAAATGAGGATATTTATGATCCACAAAAATTCGCTGGTAACATAATGGCTTCTTATGAAGAAAGAGAATCTCTCAATAATATTCTCAAAGGAAGATTTATTGACTCATTTCGAGTTTTTGAAAAACTTTCAGGTTTCTGGAGTTGGTGGGATTACCGTAATAATGCTTTTGAACTGAATAAAGGCTGGAGAATTGATCATATTTATATCACAAATAACCTTATATCTAATCTTAAAAGCTCAGTAATTAGAAAGGATCAGAGAGAGAATGATAAGCCAAGTGATCACGCTCCCGTCGTTATTGAATTAGATTTTGAAGAGTTTCTTGTGGATTTTGATGATGATGACTTTTTAGAGTTATAGGAATTTTTATCTAATAATGAATTATTAGTTTAAAAGCCGAATTTGAAAGGGTTAATAGCTAAGAAATTTACAGCAAATATTTCTTATTAAAAAAAATTTATTTACAAACCAATAAATCGCAGACTAAATATCATAATGTAGAATCTCTTATTAATTGACAAATTTTTCACTTATAACTAACTTAGTTCATGACGCCAACTATTAAAAAACTCAATTATTAATTTCGTGACTGAAATATTAAATACCTCTAACTCGCAAGAAGTTTTCACTTCTGCTCAAGAATTAATGCCAGGTGGAGTTAGCTCTCCAGTAAGAGCTTTCAAGTCTGTAAATGGACAGCCAATTATTTTCGACAGAGTCAAAGGCCCTTTTGCATGGGATATAGATGGGAACAGATATATCGACTATATAGGTAGCTGGGGACCTGCTATTTGCGGACATGCTCATCCAGAAGTTGTGGCTGCTCTGCAAGAAGCAATTGAAAAAGGTACTAGTTTTGGAGCTCCCTGTGTTTTAGAGAATAAACTCGCAGAGATGGTTATAGACGCAGTGCCCTCTGTAGAGATGGTTAGATTTGTGAATAGCGGTACTGAGGCCTGCATGGCTGTTTTAAGGCTTATGAGAGCTTTCACAGGAAGAGATAAAGTTATTAAATTTGATGGTTGCTATCATGGCCATGCTGATATGTTTTTGGTCAAGGCTGGATCAGGGGTAGCAACATTAGGTCTCCCAGATTCGCCTGGCGTACCTAGGACAACAACTTCCAACACTCTCACAGCTCCGTACAATGACCTTGAAGCTGTAAAAAAACTATTTTCTGAAAATCCTGATGCAATATCAGGAGTGATTTTAGAGCCTATAGTCGGAAATGCGGGATTTATTACTCCAGAGCCAGGTTTCTTAGAAGGTTTAAGAGAGCTTACCACCGAAAATGGTGCTTTACTAGTTTTCGATGAAGTAATGACAGGATTCAGAATAAGTTATGGCGGCGCTCAAAAAAGATTCGGAGTAACTCCTGATTTAACAACGCTGGGAAAGGTTATTGGAGGAGGTTTGCCTGTAGGCGCTTATGGTGGCAAAAAAGAAATTATGAATATGATTGCTCCAGCTGGACCTGTTTACCAAGCTGGAACATTAAGTGGAAATCCATTAGCAATGACTGCAGGAATAAAGACATTGGAGTTACTCAATCAAGATGGAATCTATGAAAAACTTGAAGTTACAACAGCTAGATTGATAGATGGTATAAAACAAGCTGCTGCAAATAACGGTATTACAATTAGTGGAGGCAGCGTAAGCGCAATGTTTGGATTTTTCTTATGTGAAGGACCGGTTAGAAATTTTGATGAAGCCAAATCAACAAATTCTGAACTATTTGGGAAATTACATCGAGAGATGTTAAACAGAGGAATATACCTTGCCCCCAGTTCATATGAAGCAGGCTTTACATCCTTAGCACATACTGAAGAAGAAATTGATCAAACGATAGAAGCGTTTGATCAATCTTTTAAGGCAATAAATAGTTAATTTATCTAGTTAATCATCTACCGCCATTAACAATAACTGGAGGAGTACTGTTTGAGGCTCCTGGCAAGCCTGGAACTACTTGGGTTCTTCCATCCCACTTATCTAAAAACAGCTTAAAAAGGACTTGATCATTTAATCCCTGATTAAGAGTTTCGTATCTTAATGCTTCTTGCTCGGCAATTTCTACTTCTGTTTTGGCTCTTAAGAGTAATTGTCCAGCAATTTGTTTTTGCTCAATTGCGGCCCTATATTCTTCAGCTATTTCTAGACCTGTAAGATCAAGACTTTTTACGTCAACATAGTCGAAGGAGTTTAATTCTTGCGCTACAGTATCAGCAACTTTTTCAGAAATAACATTAAACTCTGTAGCTATTGTCTCTAGTTCATATTGAGAGAAAACCGATTTTAAAGCTTTAAGCAAAGAAGGTTGAACAATTTTCTGATATACATCGCTATTCCTGCTAGCAATTGTGGCAAAAATTCTACCTGCTTCGTTTGGCTTTACAGAGTACTTGACAGTTGCAGTTGCTCTAATAACTTGAAGATCTTTGGTTAAAGTTTCGAACTTCTCTGGTTGAACTTGAGTTTTGATATCAAACGGATAAACATTTTGAATAAAAGGAATTTTTGCATTTAATCCAGCTCTTCTAGAACCTCCACTGACTTTTCCAAGAGTTGTAACTACAGCTACTTGACCTGAAGGAACAACGAAAAGGGCTTGAGTTAAAAGGAGGAAACCTGTAAAAGATAGGACAATTAATAAGGTTGCTGTCCCACCGGGTCCAGTTGGAGTGACATTTTTAAAAGAAGAAGACATTTAGTTATGTTTTTTCAAATTTTATTTAATTAAAGTTAATATTGCATTGATAAATTATTTAAATTAAATATATTTTTAATAATTCTAGATATTGATATATAAATTAATTATATATTCTGATTGTCAACTAATTTAAATTTCTCAAGTAACAGCAGGTAAAGATTTTCATCTATTTCGCGGATATCGTATTCTGAGGGTAGTACCCCATGCTTATATTCATGTGCAGCCATCCAACAAAACTTTTCAATTTCAGCATCTGAAAAACGAGGATAGTTTTTAACTTTAGAACATAGCAATTTCAACAAAGAATCTGAGTATTCTGTCATTAAGAATTAAATTATTTTAAACAATATAAAAAATTTTACCTATAGTTGTTTGCTTGAAGAGGAATGTTATATTCCTCCTCAAGTTTTTCCAACATTTTAATTGCTACTTGTAAATCATTTTTACTCTTGCTAGAAATTCTTAGACAATCTCCTTGAATGCTTACGTTAATTTTTTTTATTTCATTTCGAAAAAATTTACTAATTTTTTTTCCAATCTCTTGATCTAGTCCTTGTTTTAATCTAATAACCTGCTTTAGTTTATTACCGCTAATAAATTCAGGTGGTTGAAAATCAAATATCTTTAAAGATAATTTTCTTTTTGTAGCTTTTTGTCTAAGTATGTCAACTATAGAATTTAGAGTTAACTCACTATTTGTAATAATTACAATATTTTCTTTATCTAAATCTAAGGAAGAATTTGTATCTTTAAGATCATACCTTTGAGATAGCTCTCTTTTAACTTGATCCAGAGCATTTGAAAGTTCTTGCCTATCAAATTCTGAAACCACATCAAATGAAAAACTTTCTGCCATTATTGAAAATTAATTTACTTAATTATTACCCTAAAAAAGATTTCAAGAAAAGAAATATTAAAATTTAATCAAAAAACAATAAACTAACGACCTTCCCCATATCCTCTGCACACCTACAGCTGTTCAATAAAGTCTCACTATCATGAAATGCAAAGCAAATCAACTGATCACACCTGTTAATAATTTCCTGATTACATAAACTACTAGCCAATGGAAGAGGCAGGTCATCATTCTCACTCTTTTCAACTAAGTGCATAACTCTCTCTAACTGATTTTTAATCTCTGGCATTTGCCTATCTAAGCTCTGAGGTAACAAAACAGTTAGCAAAGAAGGATTAATATCAAGAACAGCTCTAATGACCGCAGCGTTTACACCTTGTGAACCTGAAGTAATGATTGAATGTCCTTCTTCTGCTAAAGACCTAGCTATCAATTCAATCAGATGAATGTCAACCACTGGAACATGTCTACTCCCTAGAAATGCAATCCTTCTTTTACCATTATCTTGAAGTTTTGCAAGTTCTTGGGCGAGGGTATCAACGCTTCCAGTTGGTGGGAGATCTAAAGAGCGACTCAAAATAAACTAAATACCATATTTTGAAATTAGCATTTTTCTGAAAAATTGCAGTCAAAATCAATTTTTGAGAGAATTCCATTAATGTTTACATTCTCTTGTACAAGTTGAATAGCATAAGAAGCTTTAATTGATTCATGCAATCTCACATGCCCAAAAGCCCTCTCTATCACTTCTACTGATGAAAGAGTATCTATATCAACTTTTAGAATAGGAACCTCCAACTCTTCAGCTCTGTGAACTAGCTGAGGTAGAGGATCTCCAATTCCAGTAAGGATTAAACATTGAGTAGAAGCTTCTAATGCAGCCAGCTGTATGTCAGTCCTATCAGCACCTGTAACTACTGCCATATTTCTTCTCATCCTAAAAAATTCCATAGCAGAATTAACTCCCATAGCTCCAATACTCAATGTTTCTACTAATAGTTCATTCTTTTCAGGACAGCATATTACTCTTGCCTTAAGCCTTCTGATAAGTTCTCCCACAGTAACACTTCTCAATAAAGGAGATTTTGGCATTACCCCAAAGACTTCAATACCTAAATCCTTTAAAGAGGGAATTATATCTTTTTTTATATTTTCAAGATTATTTGGATTAACAGCATTTAAAACTGCTCCAGCAAAATGTTCTCCTAATTGATTTCTTGCATCAAGTAGAGCATCAACACTCTTACTATCTTCCCATAAATTGACTACTACTACTTTTGAATTAAGTTGTTTTGCGAGTTGTGGAAGACTTAACCCATAAACCAAGCCTTCATTTAAACTGCCAGCAGCTTCAAGGATATTTAGCCCATCAAAATCATCATTTATTAATTCTCTAATTTGTTCAAACCCCCTGCCGGGACTTAGATCCTTATTTGCTATCCTTTTTTCAGCAGAAATATTATCTAATAATCCAACTGATGAGATTAAATTATTTTCTTTAATACCTAATGTTGAACTAATAAATTTCACGTCATCATCAATTAGTCCTTCGTAGGCCATGGATGGAAGATTTGTTAGTTCTATACAAGTAGCTAATGGTTTACCCAATCTGACTTGCTTATTACAATTAATAATTTTTTTTGCAATCCCTAAGACTAAAGCGGATTTTCCGCTAAAAGGCTCGCAAGATCCAATTAGTAATATATCGCTCATAATTTAATTTATTATTTTTAGTCTAGGATAATATTTATATACATAGTATTCAATGAATTATTTGCGACAAGAAAAGAAATTAAAAATTTTTACATTAAAAAAAATTGAGAATTTAGATAAAATCTTACAAGTAAAACATTAGAAAAGAATGATCCTTAAAAAGACTATTGGTATTACGGGAGCCAGTGGAGCGCTTGGGAAATCACTTACTAAAATATTCAAATCAAAAGGATATAAAGTTATTGGATTTACCCATAAAAAAAAAAATAAAACACTTAATAAAGACGCTCCAGATAAATGGGTCTATTGGGAATCAGGGAAAGAATCTTTATTAGAAAAAAACTTAAAAAATATTGATATCTTAATTTTGAATCATGGAATTTATGCAAAAACAACTAACGATTTAGATTATGAAGATTCTATATATATCAATGCTATAAGCAAACTCAAAATTTTTGATTTATTTAAGGAAATTGCATTAAAAGAAAATAAACTATGCTTACAGAAAGAGATATGGATTAATACCTCAGAAGCGGAATTATTGCCAGCATTAAATCCTTCTTATGAAATAAGTAAATCATTAATTGGCAATATAGTTACTTTTAAAAAAAACTTTTTAACAGATAAAGAATCTAAAAAACTAGTCATTAAAAAAATAATATTAGGCCCTTTTAAATCAGAACTAAATCCTATTGGGATAATGTCTCCAGAATTTGTCGCATTTTTAATATTTTATATCTCAAAAATAAAGTCACCTTTAATTATTATTAGCCCAAATCCTGTAAGCTATATTCTTTTTCCATTAAAAGAATTCTATTTTGTTATTTACTGCAAATTCTTAAAGTTTTTAAAAATATTTGATTAAATCAAAAATCTCTATCAGTTAATATTTCTATTCCATCCTTAAGTACAACTATTGTATGTTCCCACTGAGAAGATAATTTCCCATCTTTTGTAACAACGGTCCATCTATCATTGAGAGTTCTACAATATTTAGTACCTTCATTGACTATTGGCTCAACTGCAAGTGTCATTCCTTCTCTTAAGGTAATATTTGGAAGATCTTTTGTTCTAAAATTAAAAACTGAGGGTTCCTCATGCAAATTTCTTCCTACCCCATGTCCGGTATAATCCTCAACGATACTAAACCCGTTTGAAACGACTACATCCTCGATTGCTCCTGCTACATCTAAAAGCGTATTTCCAGCTTTAATTTTCCTTAAACCAGCATATAAGGAATCATGTGCAACATCAGATAATTTCTGAACTGCTTCATTTACAGAGCCTATACAAATAGAGATACAACTATCTCCATGATATCCATCCAAATAGGCCCCTGTATCAACTTTTACAAGATCACCTTCTTGAATTATTTTATTTTTATTTGGAATTCCATGAACAACTTCGTTGTTAATGCTTGAGCAAATGCTTGCAGGAAAACCGTGGTAGCCTTTAAAGCTAGGCATAGCACCCATCTCTTTGATGCGTTTTTCAGCGAAATCGTCTAAGTCTTTAGTACTAAGACCTGGTTTTGCATAATCAATTATTTCTTTTAAAACTGTCGCAACAATTTTACTAGACTTTTTCATTAATTTTATTTCACGAGAAGTTTTAATCTCAATTCCTCTTCTTCCTTGAATGAAAGGCACTTGATCCTTAGGTTTATTTTTATTTAGTAATAATTCTGCAAAATGTTTCATTTTCGAGATAGTTGAATTAATTAGTTGATGATTTTATAAATTTTTACAGTCTGGAATAAAATTATCCCCTCGTGCTAATTATAAATCATTCTTGACTTTTTCTCTTGAATCAAAAAGATCTTATAACTAAATA